>JAAHTG010001503.1_pt1 | contig 15654 bp, 2 predicted proteins | sample 6116081 | NCBI WGS metagenome assembly JAAHTG01 (sample SAMN13939989, study PRJNA603662) | sponge metagenome | isolation source: marine sponge | host: Mycale hentscheli | place: New Zealand | collected 2005 | reverse complement strand
TATTCAATAACGTCTACATAAACAGTATCACATGTGGGTAAAGCACAGTTAACAGCTGTGTTATTAGAAAGATCTACGTCAGGGTAATTCTGCGTTTGGTTAAACCCTGAATTTTCCGCCCAACCACCATCATCTACCGAAGCAGTTCTAGATATATTAATCTGCCATACAACTATTTCAGTACATAAAGTATCGTTAGCTAATATTTCTGCCCAGCAATCGTTTGTACTTGCTCCTGTATCATAAACATTAGCACTCCAAGTATCCCCACTCTCTAGTATCTGATTCCCGAAAAGAGTAAACACTTTAAATGTCCAACCCGGATGATTGACCCCAGTCAAACAATCCAGCCAATTATAATCCAACCCTTCTGCATGCAATCCTAAAACTATATGAGATACTGTTATGTTGTTATTTACGTGCGGGCTAACGCTATTCTCACACGTGTTACCTTCAGTTGTAATTTCATTGCAACCACAGTTTTCACTGTTAATTGCTTCAATAGTAATATCACCCGTTATTGCATCCCAATTGCTAATACTAACGTCACATTGTGCAACCATTGTAGGCGCAAATAAAGCTATTAAGTATATTAATCTGCGCATGCTCCGTAATTTGATAAAAATACTTGTAAATCCGAAACTCCTACTATTCCATCTTCATCAAAGTCTCCTAAACAAGGTGTTTGTATACATGAAGCATAGTTAGGATGCTCTGTTAACAAAGGATAAACAAAACCGTCTCCATTTAAAGCAAACGCGGTGCCTATGTCTGCACAAAAGATTATAGTATAACCTCCTGGAGGTAAACCAAAGTTATGATCTTCACCATCACAGTCTATGTATTCAAAATTTGTCCACTCAGTTGCCCCTACTGATGTAAATACGTGTTGATTACATTGAGCCATACTAGTTAAACTAAATACTAGACATACTAGCATAATTAAATATCTCATTATATTATTTTTAAGTTTTAACCCCCTACTTAATATAGTAATTTTTTCTTACATCGAAAGTATCCCACTTCATCCAACTGTAATACGCAGGTAAAGTTCTTCCCCATTGCGCTGCTACTTTACTTTTTCCTATGTTAGGGTTACGTTGATAGAAATAATCTTTGTTTCTTTTAAACTCTGCCATGTCATCTTTGTAATTTCCTGTAATAGACTTAGGGTGATCCCAAAGGTACCAGGCTGACATTGACACTGCTTTTCCGTACTCACCTACAGTACGTGTTCCAGCAATAGGAGATTTCATCATTTCACCCACTTGCTCGTAAGATTCAGCAAAAAGAGGTATCATAAGCACCTGCTCTTTATAAAGCCTATCTAATTGATAAAGCGCTATGTTTTCAAACTTTTTTTGTATTATACCTTTGTCATCGTCATCATCTTCAAACATCTGCATTAACAACGCTTTTAAGTAAAATGTAAGCTTTACTAATAATAATTCTGCCATAGTACGCTTAACGTTCATCATTGCATTTTTACCTTTAAGCTGTCCTTCAAACCCTGCATCTTTATATGCCGCATAGTTTGCTCCCATATTCATAAAGTCTTCCATACTACGCACAGTTCTTGCCGAATGAATTCCAAATTTTACAGCTGATATATAACGCCCTTCTAACCATCCTAAATTTTCATCAAAGTACTCTCCTCTAAATCTTGCTTGCACAGCAGGAATAACCCATTTATGAAACTGAGCTGCAAGTTGACCTAACGCTGTTTGTTGAATTGTCATTCTATCTTCATAGGCGTAGTTACCGTGGATTTGCTTATTTACTTCTCGAATGTAGTTTCGGATCTCGTATTGAAAGTCTTTATCTAATGTTTTAACTTCAGGCTTTCCGTATATCTGAGCTTTAACAAAACCTTCTTTTACTTCCAAAACTCCTGTTTCACTATTGTACTTATAAGCGTCATACAAAGAAACTGACTCACCAAGATTACCATCAGCGTCAACTTTATAAGCTGTAGAGCTCATCATAATACCAATTCCTATTTTTGTTTGAAGATTAAACTCACCCGCATCTTGTAAAATGTATCCCCAATCTATAAGCTTTTTCCAAAGAGGCTTTTGTCCTTCTTCACTTTTACCCTGCTCACGCATATCTTCTTTTTTGTCCATCATTCTGAACTGATCTATGAGAGCAAGTGCTTTGTTTGGCATATGTTTTTTGACTGCTCCTGATCTTACATCAGACATACTATGAAATACACCTCTTGTAACGTCTTTATTGTACACACCCGTGGCTCTAATCATTGCATTTCGTCCAACAAAACGTTCACCGCCGCTTTCAATCATATTGTTTACCCTACCCATAACGTAGTTATTTAGGTTACCAAATACGTTCATCGACACATACGTTGCAGAAGACATTGCAATAATTCCTTTAATCATTTTCTTAAAGGCCCCTACAGTAGTTTGATCATTTTCATAAAAAACCCACTTTATCCAATTTTTAGCGCGTATAACTACTTCATCTTCTGATTTTGTTGTAGTTGCACCTTGTCGTCCTCTTATTTCATTATATTTTCCTTTTGTAAAAGTTGTTCCTTTTTCTGCTACATCAGCAACATAATTAAAACCTCTATTAACATAATTCTGACCTTCTTTACTATGATCTCTTTTTTCAAGGACTTCAATAAAAGCTTTATAAGTGTCTTCTAATTGATTAAGTACGTTATAGTTCTCTGTCATCCCTACCATCATCTTAAGACTTTCTCCCATGTCTTGACTTACATCTTCTTTAAGAGGTCTTCGTTCAAGTTGGTAGATTTCATTTCTTATAATAGAAACTTCGTTTTTGTACTTGTTTCGTAAAACTTCAGATTTTGCATCTTTAAGCTTTGCAATATTAATTTCAAGTTCATTTTCTAGACCCGTGAGATCTTTTTCAGTTAACGCATTCCCAACAAAAAACAACGGAAGATTATTATCTGATATGTTTCCATACTCATCTACATTTATCCTTTGCACTTTTACAGATCTAGTAAAAACATTTCTTGTTGCAGACGGTAACTTTCGCATAGACCCAATTGTTTTAGCCCACATATGAGCTATAATATTAGGTTTGTTTGTCATTTCTTCTGATATACTTGCTGCAATAGTAGGTGCTTTTCCTATTCTATGTAAAGTTTCAGGAAGCTTAGCTAATAAATCATTTTCGTACATGTCTATAAACAAAGTATAAAACTCTCGCTGAGCTGTTGCTACCGCGCTAGTTCCTTTCATTATTTTATTGTACTTGTCATTTACAAGATTTTGACCGTCTTTAGAAACTTCTCTTATTTCTACATTTTCTTTTCGTACAACTTTAAGCCCATCTTCCCTAGTAGTTACTCCAGTAAAACCGTTCTCATCCATTTCAGCTTTATCGTAACTTACTGTAGTATAGTACTTTGTCTCATAAGCTGTATATTCTCTATCATTAATACCATCTTTTCTTACCCAATAACCGCCCGTGTGTGTTTTGTAATACACTTCATATTTATCTCGTGCAGTTTTAAACTCAGTAGTAAACCTGTGGTATTGTCCGTCAATAGGCCCTGTCTCAGTTCTTTCTTCAGCTTGCATAAAGTTTTTGCGAGCTTGCCTATTTTTATATATCTCTTTGTTTTTTGCTATGTCTTCTGCTGATGCATCATCAAGGTTATCTATTTCTAAATAAGGTATATAGTTACCGTCTTTATTGTATAGTTTCTTTGTTATTTCATCTAACTGATCATAGTAATAACGACCTGTTTTTTTAGTATAGTTTCCTGTAAACTTTCCATCTTTATCATACTCTAGCATGTATGAAAAGTCTATATTTTTGTCTCCAGTTAACTTTTCAAGTTTACCTAAAGCGCTATTAATTGAAGTAAGTTTAAAACCAACTTCGTCTAACATGCGTTGTTTTTCTCGCTTAAATATCTTATCCATTACAGCAAGTAACGTGTCTGAAGAGTTAGAAAGCCCAGAACCTTTAGACTCCATTATGCCAATATCTTTTGCGTGATGCATTAACTCATCAAGCGTTTCTTCTGTTAAATCCGTTCTGTTTGATGTTTCTTTAACTATAGCTTTTACATATTCCTCAATGCCTATATCAAAAACACCTTGTACTTTAACAGAGCCATCAGGATTTTTAATTCCTTCAAGTAAATTTAATTGATCCATTAAATCTTCTTTAAGCATTAACTGCTTATGACTTAAGCCTTTAGAAAAGTCAAGATGAATAAGTCCTCTATAGCTGTTACTCATTTTTCTCCAATTAAGTATTTTGTTTAAATACTCTCTCGTACCATGATTTTCAGGATTAACTGCATAATTTCTAAATGCTTCAACTTCTTTAATGCTATATTCTAGAAACTCTGTGTATGCTTCACTAGCCCGCCCATCTTTAAGTGCTAGATTAAGTATAGTACGAGCGTCAATGATCTCTCGCATAGCTTCTTTTCTTGTATACTCAGATGAAAGATATCCTTTAGCTTTCTTTAATAGCTCTTCCCTGTTGACAAGACTTACGTTAAACGTCTCTAACGCTTTAAATAACGCATCGTACAAGTCTACACTAATAGAATCGTCCTCTGCATGAAGCTCTCTTGCAGATAAAAATTCGTCAGACTCTACTACATTGTGTTCTTTGTTATACTTTTCTTTTAAGCTTTCACTATTAGTAAAGTTAACTTCTTCTGAGATAAGCTCGTCAACTAAAGAAACGTTGTCAGATAGTTTGTGATTAGTTGTCCCTTGTAATTTAAAAGAAACCATTTTACCATCTTCCTTGTTTATATCAAGAAGCACGTGATATGTTTGGGACGCGTCATTTACTTTAAACCCTTGATTAGATAGCATTCTAGCATAACTGTTAGTCTGCAAGCTATGCTTCATCTTAGTAGTAAGTCTAAACTGCTCAAAATCTTTTTTGCTAGGGTCATACCATATGCTCCCTTCTTTTACAGGATGTGGTGTATTCTTATAGGAATCGCTTCTATAGTGGTGACGGCTCGTTTTTAAGTCTATAATAGTCAAACTTCCGTCAGGGTGCACTCTTAGTAAATCTATAGTCCCACCAGTTGCGGTAACGTCATCTGATACAACAACCTGGGCTAAAAGTATACTACCGTCTGCTCTTAAACCATCTGTATATATTTCAAGCATTTCATAAGCCGACTTAGCTTGGTCTGTGTCAGCAACCGTCATATCACCCTTGATACTATCAAATGACTTACCTTCTACTATGCTATTAAGTATATGATCAAAGTCATTACCTAGCGCTCTATTAAGCTCATACTTTCCCTGATCATCAAACTTTCCTCCAATACGCTCTGTAGTAGACTTGTAGACCTCTCCAGTATCTAAGCTGACATATGTATGAGTATCTCTTTTTAAGATAACACGTGACGTTGCTAAGTCATCTGTCTCTTCTTCAAGTTCTGATACGTCATGAAAAAGATTATCAATTACCATACGCTGTACTGAGTTACCCTGTCCTTTAGCTGCATCCACCATTTTTTGTGTTTCGCTGCTTAAAGAATATTTAATACGGTCCGTTTTCTTAAGTGTAATATCAAACGTAAGATTAGACGTATTAAGAAGATTAGCCACCTCAGACAGGGACATCTTATTAAGTTTGTTCGGATTTAAAGATAAAGATCTTCCTGAGTTCTTAATTAAGTATGAGTCAATAAGATCTCTAAACCACTTTAAAAACTCTTTAATTTTAGATGTCCACCCTTGTGTAGGATTATTTTTAAACTCTTTTAGGAAATGCTTTGAGAGAGCTTGCGTTACAAACTCCATTTCTCTTTCTGCTTTGTTAAACCCTTGTCTATCTGTGTAGCTGTCTTTTATGTTCTGTATTAACTCAGGAAAGCTTTCCATTCCCTCCTCTAGCAAAGAGTTATACAAAGTACGGTTACCTTCCTTGAGAGCTGATACAAACGGGTGTAGCACTTCCTCAATAGCTGTTTCTGCAGTTACCCTTCCCTTTATAAGAATAGCAGTACCGTTGTATTCAAAACTTTTTACTTTGTTAAAGTTTATAACACCACCAAGTCTGTCATGAAGCATCTCAGCATCTTTTACAGACATGAACTCGGCGTTTACCCCCGGCATAATTGTAGTTAAATGATCTACTAACTCTTCTATGTAAGTAAAGGACTCTTTATTATCATTAACAATGAGATCCCTTTTGGTCAAGAGGTTAATGTTTAAATCAACCCTGTAAGTAGGTTTAGTACTTAGTTTGTTTAACGTAACAATGTCAGCAGTTAATTTGTTGTGCTTAATGTAAGAACGCAACCTCTTAATGTTATGACGCAAAACAGCAGGCTCATGCTTCCGTGTTATAGGGTTAGAGTGTTGTACATAGTATACACCATGCTTAACAGCTATAATTTTTTCTCTTGACAAGTTTGCTAACAAAGCTTCACCAAACTGTTCTTTCTTTAAAGAGTAAGCCATCTCAATATCAGCAGCAAGATCTTTTGCTTCTTGCACTGTAGGTATCATATCGTTCTTTGCAGAACGTTGAAACTTGTCAATAATACCATCAACAATTAAAACATGTCCATACTCTTTTTCAAGAGCTTTATATTCTGGCAGACTTCTATTAAAACACTTTCCCATAATTTATTTATTTAGCACATGTCTTTTAATCTCTGTATAAACTCTTCAGCTGTATCAAGATTGTTCTTATGTTCAAATATAGCAATCAAACCTTTCATGTTGTTAACTTCAAAGTGAGCTGATAATTTAAAAACTTCTTCAGCAGACAAGTTCTCTAAGTATTCTTTTACTGTTGTTGAGTCTTTTTCCGAAATTGTATCACTATCATCACGTTCCCCTTTCAAGAAATCAATATTACTTTTATCAACGTCTGATACCTCACTAGCCCCTCCTAATACTTCTCCTGTCTTTTGACTATAGTCTTCTAACAATTCATCCTTTGTTATATCATCCATATTAAGATTCGGTCTTTCTGCTACGGTAGTAGTCCAACCCTTTACCTTAACCTCTCTATCTGTAGCAATTACTTCATCGTTATCTCCAAACTCAAACTCCAATGGATCTTTTCCTTCTTGTCTAGCTAAGATAGCTGCATCAAAAAAGCTTACATCATTACCAAATGCTCCCATCTGTGTTGTTCGCCCTTGTTGATAAGCCAATCTTTCATCTGACTTTATATCTTCAATAGCGCGTAACCTTACAAATGAAGGACTTTCACCAAATACGTATGCAGGCCCTTTCTGTTGTCTAGACCCTTTGTGCTCAGTTATTTCGTACACTGCTTTCACACCCCAAAAACGTCCTTGATCGTCCATTTTTTCTGGTGTAGCTAATGTTTGTTTGTTTTGTGAGTCACCTGGTTCTACTATGCTTCTTAGTTTATATGTTCTGTACACATCTCCCCCGGTAAATAAGTCATCTGCTTTTACAGTTATTACATACGGGAAATGAGCTTTAAGTTTTACATCTGTTGGATTAGAACTCCTTATGCTTTTTAAACCTGTTTTAAACAACATAGAGCCAGCTTCTTTATCGTATTCTTTTTCTTTTGAGCTTGCTTCACCTCTTCCTACAAAGTGACTAAATTTCCCAACTAAATCAAAAAGCATTATACCCTCATCTAAGTATTCTGCTTGAACTGCTCCTTTTTGTAAATCTCTTTTTTTCTTTACAGCTTTATCAACTTCAGAACGAGATACATACTGTGTTTTATCTGTATCAAGCACTATTGCTTTACGTGCTTCTTTTAAAGCTTCAATTGTAACACCGTTTATTGCGCTTTTTTCTGTTATTGTAAAGTCGCGGTTGTCTATTAGTGCTTGCATTAAACCTACATCTCTTGTATTGTTCTTAATAGATTCAATTATTAACTGTCTTAAGAGGGCCATGTTGTCATAGCTTCCTGCTTTCATCGTTCCTTTAAAGTTTACACCGTAACCTTCTTCTTTTTGATATCTTTCATCTAGCCTTTTGTCGTAAGTTCCAGACTTTAACACTTCATATGCATGCATAACACTTCCAAACCTGTAGTTTGTTCCTCCAAATTTAAAAGTAAAAGAACGCTTTGCTTTATTAGATAAGAGCTGCGTGTTTGTATCTGTTTCATCTTGGCCGTAATCTATGTTGATTTCACCATCACCAAGTTCAACTTCTTTATAGTTTATCTCTGATGCTACAGCTCCTTCTTTTATCTGGTGGTTAAGCCTGCTATTTGTAACAGTTGTTGTAAATCCTGTAATAAAATCAAACTGTAACTCGTCAAACGTTGCGCCAAACACTGTCTGGTATCTAACGTCAGCTGCATTATCATCCATTTCTTCATCTTCCAAGAAAAGATCGTGTACTTTGTCAATAGAGTTCAGCTGATGTTGAATAAGTGACGGCGGTACAACATTTAAAAAACTTTCGTTAGAATACTGCATGCCATCTTTAACAAGAAGGTAGTGTATTATGTGCATAACGTTCTCTCTAGTTATTGGGTCTGCATATAGATCTACCATAGAGTTTTGTAGTCTTACTAACTCTGCGTCAGGTAAGGTTGTCCATGAGTTAGTAAATAACTTAGTTAAACCAGTTTTGTTATCCTCATGCTTGGTATTTAATAATATAACATGATCCTGTATAAAGTGGTTTCTTATGTTATTTCTTTCTAAGTACTCCTTTACTTCTGTAACCACGGTTTCAATAGTAAACTCACTTCCCATGCTGTCATAAATAAAACCATTATCTAAAGACTCTGCATATTTTTGATTATCACTGTCTGCACGTAGCCATTGAATATATGCTTTAGCGTTAAGATACTTAGTAGCTTCACTTGACAACTTTCTTCTATCTTCACCTCGCATATCTCGACGCTGGTTTAGATTGTTTATTAAACCTTCTCTAAGCTTTAAAAACTTAGTCGTTTGATTAAGAAGTACTTTAGGTAGAAGAATATCTCCAAATTCTTTTACTATTTGATAACCTCCTCCTTGCAGTGTGTTTCTTGTATTAAATATACCTCGTAAATCAAAAGGGATATCTGACTTATCCATTTGCTTATTAGTCAGTTCTAAACCAAGCTCTTCTGCCGCTGTTCTAATGTCTTCTATCGTAGAAGTATCTTGACCCATTCCTTTTGATACGTTAAGTATAGTAGATGCGTTGCGTAAAAACTCAGTGTAAAAACGTATTGTTTCAAAGGTTTCAAGCACAGCTAAATCAAACATTGCATCTTCTTTAGTCATCTCTTTGTATGGAGACCCGGGATGTGGTTTAGTGTAACCAGCAGACTCACTTGACTCAACAGGATTTAATTGACCAACTTTGTTTATGTGAGAAATCATAAGATCTGTAGTTACTTTTGGCTTACCTATTTTTTCTTCTCCAATAACTTCTTCTTTGATATATTTAATACGAGCGCCTAACCTTCTATCAAACCCTGCTTCAAATTTACCTTTTCTACTTACCTCACTATAAATTGCTTTTATAGAAGGATGGTTGATTATATAGATTGCTGTTTTTATATCTACCCCCATGGCTATCATTGTAGCAAGAGTAGGAAGAGAATCTTTAACGATACCTAGACGTCCTGCTAATTGCTCCTTAGCATTGTCAGTCATTGCTGTAATCAGAGCTGATATAACATACTGTTTTCTGTACTCTTTAACATTTTCTTTTCCTTCTTTACCTTGGTTATGAAGAAGAGCACATTGCTGTACAAAGTTTATATACTCAGTTCCGTTAAGTTCAAAGCCTTTTGACATATCATTTCCCTTTCCATCCTTACGCTCTATTAAAGAGATATTGTGCTCTGAAAGAACGTTTATTAAAAGATTAGGAGACACAATAGCACCAATACCTCTAGAAAACTCCTTACCTACTTTGTAAGACATACCTGCTCCCAGCATGCTGTAAGGATCATATGCTTGGGGACTTGTTCTTTCGTGCAACTCAGGTAAATCTGTTTCTATTTGACTTAATACATCTTCTAGGGCAACTAAGTCAGCCGCTTGATAACCTGAAGGAACAAACTCATCTTTCCCTACTTCTGTCTTTCCTTTATTTCCTAACAACGCCATTTTGTAATCAAGAATATAGTTGCTTTGTGCACCTGTATAAGGTTCGCTAACTGCACTATACTTGCTAAGTTCAGTGTTGTTGTTCCACTCAAGCTCTTGATCAGCTCTATGCTTCTTATATTCTTTGTATGTTACAGGCAAGCCAAGTAATTCCATACCACCTCTTAGATCCTCTGATCTTTTAAATAGTTTTTCTATTTCAGACTCACTTATTTCATCATATTGCTCAAGTATCTGGTGCACTACGACAGCTTTTATCTTCTTATCACTCGCCATTATCTCCTCAACAGTATATTCTTCTCCTGTTTTTTTATTAAAAGACTCAATAGTTCGTTCAGATATAGCAGGTACATTATTACCTACATCAGACCACTGCTCTGTTGACATAAACACAGCACTTTTTCTGTTACCGTATTCTTTAATGATATACCTAATGTAATCTTTGTACTGGCCTTTTAATGTTGTTGCCTTACCATACTCAAAAAACTTACCTCCTTTTTCATAAAACTCTGCAATTTGCATATAAAGTTTATCAATGTCAAAGTCAGCTCCTGATATTTCTATTAGTGCATTAGAAAATATTGCTGTTGAACCATATATTGCAGGCATTGTGTCTACCATTCTAAGGTTAATAGCAGAATGATCATCTTGAGAAGGTATTCTTATACCAAAAGCCTTTGCTATTTCCGGTGGAATAATCCCGTCATTTTTTAATAACCATTCAGAAAGTTCTCTAAAGTGAGAAGGCATCATAAACTCGCTATACTTAACCCCTGTTTCTTTTCCTTTGCTGTCATACCCCATAACATCATGACGCAAAACATCTAAATAAATATCACCTACTTGCATATTAACAAACAACTGATCTGCTTCGTTAGAAAATTCCTTATGTTTAACTACGTTTTTAACAGGGTCTGCTGTTTTCATAGCCTCCCACACATCAGATCTAATAACGTCCCATCTTTTAGGTTGACCGTTTTCATCTAACTCTACTACCTTTTTTACAATCTTGTGACCATACGATGATGCAAGAGCTACAGATATTCCCGTTTGTCTTTCTGCTACTACGTCTTTACTAAAGAAAGACAAAAAGAGTTCTTCAAACTTACGTTCTGTAATAGTATTATTTAAATTAAATACAGGTTCACCGTTCTCAGTTGAAAAGAAAGCTAACATCTGCGTTCTCGCCTGCGATGACTCAAGACCATTTAAAGCATAGTCCATAAATGTCCTAAGATTAACTGTCATTTTTCCTGCTGCCTTGCTAGTACCTATTTCACGTACAACATTCTCCATATTAAAGACGAGATTTTTAAGGCTCATGTATTTATTAGCCATACGCGCTGAAGTTGTTTTGTGATAATTTTTCATCACATCTCCTATTGTCATCTCTCTAGAGCCTACAGTAACTTTAATACCTTCTATTTGTTCTGATGATAAGATATGCTTCATCTGAATAGGATCAACAATTTCTACTTTGTTAGATGGGTTAATCATTTGACGACGCATCCATCTAGCATCTAACGTATTCATGTTATCTGTTATACTTACACCTTCGGCAAATGCATCCTCATGGTTCATGACGTTTTTCTTCATCATTTTAGAACCTGACTCAAAGATGGCCATTCCTAATGTTTCTCTTACAAAGTTACCGTCTTCGTCTGTTTCAGATTCGTGTGCTTCAAGTTTTTCTCTAAGTATATGCCATTTTTCACGCCCTTCACGCGCTTTCCATACTACTTCCATTTCACCTGTCTGCTCGTTTAACATCTCACCAGCTCTAACAGAAGTGAATTCTTTTGTTAATGTTATTACAGACATCTTTAAGTAGGTTTGCCCATCAGCATACACAAACTTTTTAGAGTTCATAAAAGCATTTAGCTTTTTTAAACCTCTAGTCTCTACAGATTTAATGTCAAACTTACTTACACCTTCAAGACCTTCAACTTTAGTGTTATCAATATTTTCATGATACACGTCAACATCTTGTTTAAGTTGTTTCTTAATGTTTTTAGTTATTACGTCTCTTAAAACAACACCTTCTGTTGTTTCATTAGCTGAGTCAAATACTACAAGCTTACCTGTTTTTAGTGCAGCAACCGCAGTTGCTTCTGCTTTTGCATAAGCCATAGGTATTAATGCAGCGGGTTCGACTTCGTCTTGAAGCTCAGTAATGATGTTTTCAAGATTTATTACAGTAATATTACCTCCAGCTTTTTGTAGTTTATTAATCCACTGTTGTCTTTTTTCTGCAGATTCACTTGTAGTAAATAAAAGACCTCCTTTTAGACTTCTAGTACCGTGTATTTCTGCTGGTGTTAACGGTATACCTGCATCAACTTTATCTAAAATACGCGCTTGTTGCTTACTAAGTTTTCCGTCACCAAACATTAAGTATCTAAATGCTTTTGATGTCATGACCATCTGTGCATCAGCACTTTCTCCAACTCCAGCTTCACTTTCTCCTTTAATGTTGTCATACAACTTTCTAAACTCAGGATCTGTTATTGTAAGTACATCTATGTCTTTTACTTTATGATAAACACCTACCTCTTCATCTCTTATCTCTGTAGCAAAATTAGTTCCTGCAGCGTGGTATGCTTTAGCTCTTTTTGTAAAGTCTACAAACATGTCTTTAAATGTCATAGACGTATTAGGTGTGAGCAAGTTATTAAAAGACCTAGCGTTAATACTTTGGTTTAAGAAAACTTGTGCAATGTTAAAATCCCTATCAGCAGCCTCAAAATTAAAGAGCGGCATTAATGCTTTAGTAGCATCTGTTTCTATATGAGAAAGACCACCCTTGTCGTTATCTTGTGCTTCACGTAAGCCTCTTTTAACTGAAGAAGGCAATCCGCTCATAGCACCTTCTTCATGAAGCAAGGTCATAAAGTCATTAATCTCTTGCATTTGCTTCTTTTCAATCACCTCTCTTAGTGAGAGAGTTAGCTCTTCTCCTGTGTTCAGGTCTTTTTCGTAAACAAATTTTTCTTTTATTGCTTCTTCCCAAGTCATTCCACTAAGAATACGCCTGGTAAGTTCATCCTTAACATTTGTATTAATTGAATACAACCCCTTAGCAACAGGTTCGTTTCCTTCATTAACAAGATCCACTAATACACCACTTTCCCGATCAGCCTGTATTTTTTTAATGGCGTCAGCAATTTCAAACTCTTCACGTTCAATTTTATCTTCTAACAGCTCTACTAGTTCTGCATCTGTTTTACTTGCAAGATTTATATTGTCTGCTACGTTTGTTTCAACTTCTATATCTGTGTTGTATTTAAGAATGTAGAGTGAAGTTTTACCGTTCATAAAATCAACAAGCTTCCAACTACGTGTGTAATATGTAAGACCTCTATATTCAAAATTATAAGACTTCTTTTTTCCTTCTGGTTTAGTTGTAGAAACAAACCCTTCGCCAAGGTTTTCTAGTAATAAAGTAGGGTTTACTTTATCTACTTTATTAAGACCACTGTTTGTAATAGCAACAAAAGTTCCTGACTCTTCATTTTCATTTTCTTCTTTTGTTGTAAGTTCTACAATAGATGTCTTTCCCGTAGTAATTCTTACCCTTGAAGCTTCTCCTGGGCTCATCAAGGTTACTTTTTGTTTACCTTCACGAATACTCTCTATAGTAAGATCACTTAGTGAAGGTGCGTTTATTCTTACAGAGTTTGTTATTTCACCATCTCTCGTATCTAATAACGAAGCTGTAGCAAAAAACTGTTGAGATCTCATCTCTCCAGTGTTGTATCCTTTTATTTCGTCTTGTGTTCTTGTTTCAGGATTTAATTCTCGTATTATGTTCTCAGCTTCTCTTTGAATCTCTTTCATAAACATATCAAGAGCATTTTCAGTTAATGCTATAGAACCATCATCTCCTTTTTCTACCATTTTTTGAACAGGTAGCATTACCATATCTATAGTATTTGCATCTGATAACATCTTTAAAAAGACAGGAGAAACAACAAACTGTTCTTTAGTGTTTTCTACAAGATATACATCTGTCTTTTTTGGGTTTAATCTTTTAAAAGCTGTAGTACTATAAGACATCATGTTAATCAAAAAGTCTTTAGCTGACTGATTGCCATATGTAAACCCATCTTTAGACGAAGTCTGTATAGCACCATCAGCAGCTCTCATTGCACCTACCACATGTCCTCCTGCTCGAATGTGAACAACACCTCCTCTATCTACAAGTGTTTCAAACTTGGCGTCATTAAGAAGGTTGTTAAGTTTAAGGTCTGCGTCATTTAATGCTTTAGCTAACCACACAGGATCATTGATCTCAACAATCTTTTCCATGTGATATGTAGACTGTTGATGCGCCCATATTTTATTTCCTTCTCCGTCTATAAAAGTTGACTCACCAACAGATTCATCAAACTGAGCGTTATTAAGTGCTATTTTTCGTAGTCTTCCTTTTACCCCGCTTGCCTCAAAACCTACTGCTTCACCTTCTTCAACAATTTCTTGATAGTCTTTATAAGGATTTTCTCCCTTTTTAAGTGAAGCTAAAAGCTCTATCAAGTCTCCTTTTTCAATATACTCTTTCCCTTTATTTAGGTTATAGATGTCATTTTGAAGATTAGTTCTATCTGACTCAGCTATGTTAGCAACAATACTATACTTTATGTAAGTAGGACTTAGGTTCATACCTAACAACTTATTTAAATCTCTTGCTATTCTTACCGCTGACGCATTTAACGTGTCGTCTTCTTCAAGATTATAAACCTCAACTGCATCAAGCTGTTTATCCGTAAGGTTGTCTTGAATAGGTCTTCCTTCTAATAAATCTGCTAATTCTAATATTGCTCCTCTTGCTTCTTCAGGGTTATTCATACGAAGAAATCTAGCAGCCCATACTTTTATCTGCGCATTTTCGTCATCAGATTTACTTGCATCATACACATGGTGAAGTCCTGTTTTTGTATCACGCTCGACTATCATGTAAGACGCCCTATATAGTCTAAATGCGTTTGTAATACTCTGGAACAACGGTCCATTGTCAACTTTTCTTGGCATAATAAAGTCAGGTGACAACACCACTTCAAAGGTTAAACCAACATCTTTAAAGAATGAAGTAACAAATGCAGAAGAATGATTGTTTGCATCTTGTACATACATAGCCATTTTTCTTATAACTTCAGTATCGTTCTTTGAATCTCTTACTGCTTTTAAAATAAGGTTGTACACTCTCATGTGGTCAACAGGAACAGCTACAAACTCTTGGTCACCTTCAGCTGCAGTAGGATCAAGAAATTCATTACCAAACTCGTCTTTCTCTGTTAGGACAGTCATACCTATGTACTCTCGTGCTTCTTGGTTTAATTTACCAAATCCACCAAACATTTCGTGAGACTTGTCGTAATCACCAACAGAACGTAGTCCTAAACTCATAACATCATCAGACTCTTCAAAATCATCAACGTTGTCAATAAATATACCTAATGAGTTTTGTACAGCTTCTTTTACTAGTGCTCTATTATCAACAAGAGCTTCATGGTACATCTCTAAATCTTCAGCCCAGTTTTCAAACCCATCACGTGTTTCATAAAAGTCCATACGCTCATTGACGTTATCCATTTGACTAACAT
>JAAHTG010001434.1_pt1 | contig 15654 bp, 19 predicted proteins | sample 6116081 | NCBI WGS metagenome assembly JAAHTG01 (sample SAMN13939989, study PRJNA603662) | sponge metagenome | isolation source: marine sponge | host: Mycale hentscheli | place: New Zealand | collected 2005 | reverse complement strand
CATTTTAATCCATCAAAATGTACCAGAGAAACATAGGTATATCTTCCCACTAGGTAATAAATGGTTCGTCAATGAAGGACACAAAGAGGTAAGACCTATACCTTTTGGAGGCTTAGGTAACGCTAGTGATAGTGAGGTTGGAAGGTTGGAAAACTATATAGGAGTACATGGAGGGCATGAACTTGGAAGCGGAACAGGAGACTATGATAGATGGGCTAAGTATGCTAAGTTCTTTGGATATAAAACACTTGGATTATGTGAACATTATACTCTGACATCAGTATGGGAGTTTGTAAGTGCCTGCGATAAAATTGGATTAAAATATGCCATAGGAGAAGAAAGAATAATAGAAGGATATAAACTGAAGCTATTTGCTCTCAATGAAGCAGGATGGTATGACCTGTTGCAACTACATAAGAAGGAAGAGTTACAAGTAAAGGACTTGTTCGGTAGGAAGGATATTTTAATCGTATCTAACATTGAGAACTCGGATACTTTATTTACTTACTCACTAGAAAACCTGTATCAAGGTATAGGAGTAGATATAGAAAACTATGAAGCATACCTTAAATATTTTAAAAACTCCCCTGTACCTGCATTCCCTCTCTTTGATAGTTATACAATCTTTAAAGAAGATGCAGACATTCATAGAAAACTAAATGTAATCAGTGGGAAGGCTATTGATACACGAAACAATTGTTGGCTAAAGAGTAAAAGTGAGATACTACAACACTTTGATAATCACTACGAAACACGAAAGATTTACGACCAATTATGTGATTGTGATGTTAAGTTTGAATTAGACGTAGCCAAGTTACTTAATGCTGGTACAACAAAGTCTGTACCCTTTCCTTTTGTAGCCAATGAGGAAGCATACTTTAGACAATGCCTAGAGGAAGGACTAAAGAAGAAAGGATTAGAAGAGAAAGAGGAGTATAAAGAGAGGTTGGAAAAAGAATGTAAGGTTATAGTGAATGGGGGAGTAGTCTCTTATTTTCTGATACTCAAAGACTTAATAGATTATTGTAAGAAAAGCGACATACTTGTTGGCATAGGGCGTGGTTCAGCAGGAGGATGTCTAGTATCTTATTTACTAGAGATAACACATATTGACCCTATTGAATATGATTTATTCTTTGAGAGATTTCTAAATCAGGGCAGGTTAGATACAGGGGCTCTGCCAGATATAGATATAGATATTGAAACACAACGTAGAGACGAAGTACTAGAATACCTAAGAGAGAAGTATGGTAGAGATAACGTATGTCAGGTTGGAACATTTACTCAGTATAAAATAAAAAACGCTTTCTTAGACTTTGCACGACTAGAAGGGATAAGACCTAGCATATCATATTTCTTTTCTAAGAATTTGATAATAGACCAAATAATAGATGGTGTCAGGCAAATTGATAAAGAACATTGGATAGACATTATACGGGCTGCGGACTCGGTAAGAGGGCTTAGAGAGTTTCTAAAGGAGAACCCAGAGGTTATACATGGCATAGAAGTATCACAACAAGCAGTAAAGTCATTATCTATACATCCATGCGCCATGGTGATTTTCTCACCAACAAACAACAAAGATTTAAATGAAACAATACCGTATAGGATAGTAGATGGTAAAGAAGTATCTGAATGGAACGGAGATAACTTGTCTTCACTGGGATTTTTAAAAGAGGACTTACTGGGGATAAAACAATTGGATAAGCTATCTGATATGGTAAAGGCTATCCACAGAGACACACAAAAGAAAATAGACATCTATTCTATCCCTTTAGATGATGAGAAGGTATATGAATCGTTATGTAAAGGACTGACAGCAGATGTATTTCAACTAGGAACAGACCTAATCACAGGATACCTTAAGGAACTGAAGCCTACCAACATAAGGGACTTAATAGCTGTTATCTCTCTTATGAGACCAGGTCCCATTGAGAACGGAGTACATATAGATTATGTACAAAGAAAGAACGGCAAGCAACCTATTACGTATGCTTTGGATTCAGATGAGTTTAAAAAGGTAGTACAGGAAACGTATGGGTTAATAGTATATCAGGAACAGGTGATAAACCTTATGACAGATGTAGCAGGCTTTTCTTTGTCAGATGGAGACACGGCAAGGAAAGCTATGGGTAAGAGAGACTACTCCTTTCTAGAGAAGCTAAAGAAGCAGTTTATGGAGAACACCATAGGCAAGTACTCAGTACATAAGCTAGAGAAGCTATGGAAGGCTCTTAGTTCGTTTTCAGTATATGCCTTCAATAAATCTCACGCAGCTGCCTACGCACTCACAGGGTATGCTTGTCAATGGATAAAAGTAAATTATCCTACCCAGTTTTGGGAGGTAACATTTAAGCACTGCAAGCCTGACCAGCTAGCACATTTTATACGGCACGCTAAAAAGTCAGGTGTAGATATACTAATGCCTGATATAAATAGTCCTATTGGAGAACAAGTAACGATAAGAGGTAATGCAGTACAACTACCTATATCTTTATTAAAGTATGTATCGTTCAGTAAATTAACTCACCTAAAGAAAGCACAAAAGAGTGTAGGTAAGTTTGATAGTGTAATACATTTTGTCTCTAATGTGAGTGGTCGCCATGTGAATAAGTTAGTAGTAGAAGCATTAGTCTATGGGGGAGCCTTTGATAGCATCTGTGATAGAAGGAAAGCTATTACTCAGTATTTACAGATATACAAAAAAGGAGTGCTAGATGCAGATGTACCTGATATATTCCTAGATTTGAAACAACAGAGATTTCTACCTACGGCATCTATTGACTTTAATAAGCTAGCTAACAACATAAAACTAATAGATACAGACCATCCTTTCTTAAATATCTGCGACTTACAAAACAAGAAGAAAGGAGAAATGTTTTGTTACGGAGGCATAGTATCTAACTTCAAGGTAAAAGGGCAAGTCAAGAAGGTAGCGGTTATTAATTTAAATGAGAACGGGAGTGAGACTACTCTTACTATCTGGGGGAACACATGGAAATTGATAGAAGATAAGATAGAGAAGGGATGTATCTTACTTGGAAAAGCACGTGTAGTGATAGATAAATACGCTAAAGTAAATGCTTTAACTTCAACAGCTACCCGAAGACATGACTTCAAAATCTACGTATCGTGATGCTTACTATGAGGGAATAAACATTAATCCCCAGTCTGCTTTAATGTGTGAGATGTGTGCTATTTTAAATCAAGTACGTCAAAGGGCAGTAGATATACATCATATAGTCCCAAAGTCTTTAGGGGGAGAAGATGTCTATAAGAACCTTATTGCGGTATGTAGAGAACACCACAATCAATGCCATAATAAAACCTTTTCAGAGAAGGAAGTAAAAAAAATCCATAAAACGTTTGGAGATTCGTTATATTTGTATTATTTTTAAGTCCATTTTGTTTTTTATCAATATATTTAATTGATTATGTCATCCTTAGAGAGAGAAATTCCTGTTATAATTCGCATGAAATTAGCGGAGTTGAATATGTCGCTTAACTTTTTTTGTAAGAAGTATAACATATCCTATCCGTCTTTGAGTAAGTACGTTAATCAACGACAGAATAACATCACACTAGCGACCTTAGAAAAAGTGTGTAATAAACTTGATCTATCTATCGTAGTTAGGCGAAAGAAATCAGTAAGTGGTAATGTCGCATGAAGAGAATAAATCAGGTCGTATAATATGTAGGTCTTTACAATATGAATGGCTGAAGGAAGGTAAAGTCATTGATGGCGTAGCTTATCCAGCAGGCTCATATAAACTACACCTTAAAGTCCCATCGGATGATACGAATGTATCACGGACTTCGTTCGTAACAACCGTAGTACCGCCAGAGTTCTTTAATGTACTGGTTCGTCCTAGTGAAGTAGAGGACGAAATCATGCACCTTAAAGAGTTGCAGGCAGAAATGAAAGCCAAGAGAGACTTGGCTAAGCTGCCTAAGTCCCTACATTGTAACTGGGACTACGTAAAAGAATACCATAAAAAACAAGGTATGTCTGCTCTTCAATTGAATAAATTGGAGATAAAATATAATGAATACAATGAATCTTATAAACAACTCGTAGACTACCAGCAAGCGGTAAAGAGAAAGATTAATAAGATAGACCGACCTAAGCTGAGAAAAGATATAATAGAATTATCTTCACAATATCACACAAATCATGAAATTGTTGCTATATTGAACAGTGAAAGTTTTGGGTATAAAATTAAGCTAGCTACGGTTGAAAAACTAGTCAATGAATGTTCGTTAGAGATACAAAGTGGGAGGGCATCATACGATGCATCAGTAGGTAATAGCCACTTAGCACGAAAGAAATCAAGGATTGCAGTACTCAGTGAGTTATTTGCTGCACACAAGAAAGCCTATTTTGAGAGGGGACAGACATCAAAAGATGGAGGATTGTTGCTTAGCTTCCTAGAACAATTGCGTAAAGAACTAGAAGGAGATACCATAAAGCTAAATCCTGTAATAGATATTGATCTAGAAATGGTGTCTAGTGAGTTGGAACAAAGGGAAATGGATAGTAAATTCGCAGTAATATCCTATGTTCTGTTACAATACTGTGCTAAGAAAGGACATAATTTCTTAAATTTGGTGGAGAAGGTGAAAGACTCATACTACTCACGTAATAAAGATGCCTCCTTTCCTTCGGAACAAAAGTATAAGCTGATAACAGAGGAAGCCCATGACGAAGAAGACTAACATAGATCCATCGTCTGATGACTTTGCTAAAGGGTTTGATCGTGTCATGACGAAGGCGTTGTCCTCTCGTAATCTTCAAATAAGAGAAGATGCGAAGGACTACTTTAGAAAACGTAAAGCAGGTAAGTCTATAATTATAGCTAACTCGTCTAATCTCATTGGAGTACAACCTCCAAGAAGGCTTAATTTTGCCCTAATGAGAGAGATTGGCAATACTCCATTAATAGCTGCTATCATAGAAACAAGGTTACACCAAATAAGAAGGTTTTCTAATTTCTCGTTTGAACCTGAGAAGGAAGGATGGGCAATACGAAGGAAGATAAGGCTTAAAGAAGACCCAAGAAAAAAACCTCCTAAAGCACCTAGCCCTAAAGTAGTAGAAGAGATAGGAGAAATGCTCTTCAATTGTGGATGTAAAGAGAGACGATGGAACATGGATTACTTTCCAGAATTCCTTCAAAAGTTCTCTAATGACATCATGCTTTACGACCAAGGTACCTTTGAAGTGGTAGCTACCAAAAAGAAGGTCTTTGAGTTTTTTGCTACTGATGGTACGTCTTATGAGATTATACCTGAGAAAGATGCCATAAAGCTAAAAAAAGTGGATGGCTTCTATCCTAAGTATAAACAAAAAGTAGAGTATGGGGAACAAGGAGCTGTATTCTATCCATGGGAGTTATGCTTTGCAGCACGTAACATAACGACTAATGTAAATAAGGTAGGATATGGTAGATCAGAGTTAGAAGTGCTTGTAAAACACCTTACATGGCTTACAAACTCTGAAACATATAACGGAACGTTCTTTAGAAATGGGTCAGCACCTAGAGGGTTCTTTAACTTCAAAGACGGCACAAACGCCAAAGCCCTAGAGGACTTACGAAGGGACTACGCAGCTACTGCACTAGGAGTAGATAACGCAAATAAGATTCAATTTTTTGCACATGAAGGTCTTGAGTGGATAGACATGCAAAAAACTAATAACGATATGCAATGGCAATCATGGATAGATCATATAGTTCGGGCTATTTGTTCTGTATATCGCATGGACCCATCTGAGATAGGTTACGAAGTCAAAGGAGCTCCCAGGCTCATGCAAGGTAGTGAGAGGGAGAAGTTTAATGCTTCAGTAAGGAAAGGACTATATCCTATACTTATTTTCATGCAATCTAAAATCAATCAGCATTTAATAAATCCTTTTTATGAAGGATATGAGTTTTACTTTACTGGATTAAGTAAAGAAGACCCAGACGCTTTGATTGATGATAGGGTTAAGTCTATGAACTATAAGACGTTTGATGAGATTAGACAAGAACAAAACCTTGAGCCACTAGAGAAGTTTGGAAATGTTATAGCTAATCCAATATATGCTCAGATGGTACAAGCTGAACAATTTGGGGGAGAAGAAAGTAACGACTACGTAGATGAAGAGGGAGAGAACCCAGAGGATGATGAAGTAGGGTTTGAACCTAACGAAGAGATAGAAACAGAGGAAGACGAATCGCCCGAAGAAGATGACACCTTCATTTAATGGTCGTACTATCCATCCCTACATTGCTAAACGTGCTCCGTTAGTACTCTTTAAGGCGGTTCTACATAAAGAACGGTTGGTACGTAAGAGAGTACCAATTCAAACACCAAATGGCGTTTATTGGGCGTATCGTTGGGTACGTGTAGATGGGGGGGAACACCATAGATTTAACCATGCCCATTCAGACACTCTGAAGCCACACATGGCTAAGGAGAAAGTGGAACATCCACAAGCAGTATCTGATGTCATGGCTGCTTCAGCAAGCACACGTATCAAAGTAGATGACCTGATACACTTAGGACACTACGATAAAGATGATTTAATGCATCTTACAGGGGCAAGCAGTGAAGAGGTAGATGAAGCACTCAAAGTCGTTGCAGAGATTGAAGCAGAGCCAATTAATGAAGGAAACCTTGATAACTTTATTACCTACATAGAAAAAGAACAAAGGTTGCTAAGCGGTTCTTTGGCAACTACCATACAGACTAAGAATGAAGAGGAGAAGGGACATACCTTACACAACATCACAAGTCATGTAGAGACGATTGCCTACCAATTTGATGATCTAACAAATACGCTATCTAATTCTTCGCCCCTCGTACGATTTACAGGGATAAAAACAACACTAGACTTTTTGAAATTTGCTAGTGAGGAGACTAAGACTGACCCAAAGGTTAAGAAAGACTTACTGAAGTACTTAAAAAAAGAGTATGATACGTTTATAGCAGACACAGAAAGTTTTCTTAAGGATAACAACCAACCAAACCCTAATGTAATTCTTGGTGAGGAACTTGCTGAGTTACCTGATGAAGCAGGTGTCTATGTAAATGACGTACTAGGTCCATTCGGAGAGGTTATTGACGTAGGGGACGAAACAATGAAGGTTTTGTTTAATCCACAAAAAGAATACTGGGAGAAAGAATATAAGCCTATAATGAGAGATACAGAATTTAGTTTTACTGATGCTAATTCTGTGGATCAAGAAACGTATGATGCCTTAAAATACTTAACAGAAGAATTTAGTTCTGAAAAGAGTTTAGGTAAAACAGATAATGAGATACATAACAAAATAGAGAAGAACTATCCTATTTTATTCCATCAGCTAGGTATTTGGTTTGAACATGGGCCTAGACACCTTTTAAAATGGGGGACAGATGCCTTTAAGAGGATAGTTAAGAACTCAGTAAGTATAGGAACAACACTTTATCGGGGAATGGAAATAGACGAAGATCAACCTTGGGATACTAAACGATCTATTGCTCGGTTTAAGGAGTATGCTAAAAAAGGGAAGTCTATTAATTTTGGAGATAACGAAAACTTATTTGTTCCTAAAGAAAAGGATGAAAAAATTAGAAGTTCATTTTTATCTTCATACTCTAGAAGTGAGGAAAAGGCAAAAGAATTTGCTTCACTAGATAAAAGGAAAGTAAGCTATTTTTCTGATGAAGACGAAGATGAAGGTAACACCCGTTTTATGTTTGAGATTACAAGAAAAAATGGAACAAAAATACATGGGCTTGATCTAAGTGGTTATATGGATGAAGAAGAAGTGTTAGCAGGAGGAGGACTAGACTATAAAGTATTGTCCGTAGAAGAAAGAGAGAATCTAGGAAATAAATATCATCACATAAAATTTGAGCAACAATAACTTGACTTTTAAATACAAATTTTGTATATTTGCATATATATTTATTCACAATAATGGAATTTGATAAAAAAGGGAATTTGCGGATGGATGCAGATGGAGTACGTGCAGCACTTGCACTTTCTATTCCTTTTTTGTTAGCCAACGATGAAATAAAAGGAGAGATAGTTCAAGCATTCCCTAAGTATACACGAGGCTTTAGACGTTATGATGGCATAAAAGTAAAAATGCTTGAATCTATGAGTGATAGTATCGCCTCTCAGGTAAAGTTATCTTTTAGGCTTGGTAAAATTCATAAGATTTCTGTTAATGAGTTAGGTAAGATTTGGTCTATGGTATTGCCTCAGATAAATCCCGTTATCAATAGGATTGTTAAAGATGGAGGGGCATGGAAAAATGACATTAAAGATATAGCAGATTTGTTGGATGAAGAATATGATGAGGAAGAAATATGGTAAAGTCTCAACCCTATCGCATCTTAGTCATCTTATGTGTCCTACTATTTGTAGGAGGAATAACGTCAACCTATTTTTCATTACAAGATAGGTCTGATGACGTAGATAAGATAAAAGAAGAGAATGCGTTGTTGATTTCCAAAAAGGATAGTCTATCTTTAGCTATTCAATCTTTTCAGTCAGTAGTTAAGCATGAGAAAGAACGATATGATAGCCTAAGAGACATTAAAACAAAAACAAACCAAGTCATTATTAAACATATCACTAGTACCTATGAGAACATTACAGATCATGATAGCTTGCGTGTTATTCTGTTTGACAGGGCAGACAGCCTTAGGACAAGAATGGACACCAGATAAGTATAAGAGCCTTATTCATTTAGTAGCCCGCTGTGATACCTTGCAACGTTCATACGTACTATGTGAAGAAGAAAGAGACGTGTATGGAGAGTTACTTGTAGAGTCAGATACGAAGCTGATAGAGTGTAATATGCTTGCTGAGAAACTAGCTATTCAATTGAAGAAGAATGAGGACACATTAGTAGAATGCAATAAAGATTTAATAAAGGCAAAAAAACGTGCTAAAAGGATGTATATTCTTTTTTGGATAGGAACACCCATAGTCTTTGGATTAGGTGCTGTGTTTGGAGGGCTTACAACAAAATAAACCAAGGCGTGGTAGTTCAGATGCGTAGAATGCCTGACTGTCGATCAGGAGGTCGCGGGTTCAAGTCCCGTCCATGCCGCAATCTATAATGGTATAGGGGCTTTATTAACTTCGGTTCTGTGCATTGCCTTTAAATAGGGAACCACTTCTCTGCACGCCCCATATACCTTATCATCGTTAAAATAAATAAATATCATGTCAAAGAAACAAACAAGTAAAGTAACAGATAACTTAGCAACATGCGTCAATTCATTTCTGGCTGAGGCTAGAGATTGTAGAGCGTTTTTAACACATAATCATTTACAGGCTTTACTGTATCTCCTTTATGGAAGACATTTCTTAGCTAAAAAGAGTGTAGAAAAACCTTTTAACGGGTTTCTATTTGAAGCATATCCTTCAGGGCCCGCAATACCATGTATTGTAGAGATATATAAACATCTAGAAAATGCACCTATTTGGGATATGATACCTTGGGAAGGGAAATATGAAGTTGCAGGGGGAGAAGGACGTAAAATATTTAAAAACCTTTTTGTAAATTATCAAGGCATGTCCATGGCAGAAAGGTATCTAGTAACTAACAAAAAAGGGAAGGCTTGGGATCAAACATTTCTTGCTTGGAAGGAGAAGTGTAAGAAGCAGAAGAAGAAACTATCATATTTGCATATACCTGATGAAGCAGTACGAAAGGATTTTGGACTTGATGAAGGCTAAGACAAAGTCTATCAAGAAATCTACCTACCAAGACATCCCTCGCTTTGCGGAGGTAACTAATGTCTATGAGGGATTAGCTAAGAAGGAGTATAGTAAGATGCTTAGTAAGATGCTAAAGGGTATCCCAGATGAACTTAGATGATTACGAGAAGCTAAAAGACTATGTTCTAAGAAATCATATAGACTATGCATGGTCTGTATTAGGGACATTTGCTCTGCCCGCTAGTGATTTAAAGACACTAGGAGTAAAGGAAGAAAAAGAAACTAGCCTTTACGATAAGACATATTACTTTGGTATGCTTTCAGCTAGCATGCCTTTTGACGAAGCTAAAAAGCTAAGACCGAAAGATGTCTCTAAACTCCCCCTGACTAAACAGGAGAAGGAGTCCTTGAAATTCATCACACAAAGGACTTACCAACATACACCAAATCAAGGAAAAGGTATCTTTAAGGACATCTCCCGTACGATAGACACTAAGATAGACGAGGATACCTTTAAAGGTCGTTTAAGCGATGTAGTAAGGCGTGATAGAAGTGTAAAGCAAGCCATAGGTGATCTAGGCAGAGAGACAGGAGCATGGGAGAGAGACTTAGGTAGACTAGTAGAGACAGAGTTTCATACTGCCTTACAAATGGGAAGGTTAGCTACGTTTAAGGGAAAGAAAATATATAAGGACGTATATTCTCAGGCTTGCAGGTATTGCATTAAGTTTTATACAAGTAACGGCATAGGCTCTGAACCTATATTGTTTGATGACGACAAGCTAAGAGCAAATGGTGTAGATAATGTAGGTAGGAAGCCTAGAGATTGGAAGCCCGTTGTAGGTGCAACTCATCCATTTTGTAGATGTAACCTAAGAGCCTACCAAGAGGGAACTGAGTGGTCAGATGAAAAGCGGTCTTTTATTTTTATGTAACCATGAAGACCTTTGAATACTTAATAAAAATACATCATGAAAAAGAGGGCATGGAGATACGCTCTTTTTCAAATTGGTTAGAGAAGGCAGATGTTGCCTTCCAGAGGCTAGTTAAGAATTCTGATCTTCACTTACACATGACTTGGAAGGAAACGAAAAATGGTCAAACAACCCTCTCTTTAAAGTGCAATAAAGACCTAGAACGTTTCCTGTCTAGTAAGAAGAAGAAAGAGGTTTGGAAGACTTGGATGTGGTCTGCATTCTATGTAGCATTGGGTGTAGGATATGCTGAAGCATGTGATAGGATACTTTTTTAGTAACATAATAAATATACATAAAACTATTGACATATATACGCTTATTGCTTATCTTTGTAACATATTACTTAAGTAAATATGAGTTAGAGTGCAGGTAAACGTTATAGACGACAAGTTCCTCCTACTAAAGAGGGGTTATGTATATGCGAGTATTGTGCCATTATAGATGATAAAATAGTTCCGTGTCATTCTATCCATCACGTTCTCCCTAGAGAAAAAAGAGGTAATAACAAAATTAAAAATTTAATGGCGTTATGTGAGATGCATCATGTTGGTTGGCATGAAGGGAAATATGGAAATATAAGATTTATGCGTACTGTTCATCTTTTTTTCTTAAAGAACCATAGGAAATTTTTAAAGAAGCGTATAAAAAGACTAGAGAGACATCCTCTACATCTAGATACGGAAAGTGATATAGCTTATCAAAAGTATTTAAACATCATAGAAGATTAAATGGTATGCGAGGGGTCTTAGGTAGCCGATAGGTTATGTGCATTGCCTTTAGATAGGTCAGCCTTTTCTGCACGCCCCACATACCTTACTATAAATAAAAGATTATGAAAACATTATCACAATATTTTTTTCTTACTATCCAACATATATGTCTTACCATGCTGAATGCATTATCTAGGCATTTTGACCTCTTAGCTGAGTACATAGATAGTCGTACTAGCAGGCAGGCTTTAATCATGTTTATAGCAATCTGCTCTTGGCTGTGTGTGGGAGCTATTATATTTATATGGTGTATACTTGATATTTGTGTGCCATGGATTGACTTTGAACCCTTTATAGTAGGTTTCTTAGTTGTTGCGGTTGTATTTGCATTTGTATCAACGTTCGGATGGATGTTGTACCCAGGGGACGAATGAGGCTACCATTACGATATGCAGGGGGCAAGTCTAGGGGATTAAAACAAATCCTAGATAAGATACCTCCCCATGTTACGCATTTAGTCTCTCCCTTTATTGGGGGAGGTGCAGTGGAGGTGGCATGTGCTAATCAGAGAGGTATCAAGGTAACAGGCTATGATATATTTGATATACTGGTTAACTATTGGCAAGTGCAATTACGTGAACCTATAAGATTAGCGTGGAATATCCGTATACCGTGGAAGCCAGATAAAGAAAACTATACTGCTGTTAAAACCCAGTTAAGAAACCATTGGGAGGGAAAAGAACTTATTTATGACGAAATGAACCTAGCTGCACATTATTGGTTTAATCATAACCTAAGCTATGGGCCTTCTTTCTTAGGATGGATGTCTAAAATATATACGGATCAAGCACGTGTAAATAGAATGATAGACAGGGTTGCCAACTTTCACTGTCCTAATTTACAGGTAGAGAAAGGAGACTTTACAGACGTGATTCCTAAACATAAAAAAGAGTTTCTATACTGTGATCCACCTTACTACCTAGATGGGGATAGTAAAATGTTTAAAGGCATATACCCACAGAGGAACTTTCCTATCCATCATAAAGGATTTAAACACGAAGCATTACGTGATTTGCTGTTAGCACATAAGGGAGGGTTTGTGCTATCCTATAATGATTGTACGCAGATACGTGAATGGTACGCCTCCTGTGAGATACACGAGGTCAAATGGCACTACTCACTAGGACAAGGTGAAACTCGTATTGGGAAGAACCGTATAGATAATGGTACGTCTCACGTCAAGAGGTCTCATGAACTACTAATTGTATCACACTAAATGGGGGCGTAGTTTAACTGGTAAAACATCCGCGCGTTTTTAATAGAATGAATGTAGGTTCAAATCCTACCGCTCCTACAATTTTCTTTTACATTTAACTATATATTATTATGACAACAGCAAGTCCATTTATGGAAGGGTCAGCCCTTGCAATAGTTGCTACTGAGTTTGAAAAAATTATAAACAAGCGTCAAGGGAAATCATCAGACATAGAAAGCGAAGTGCAAGCTAAGCCTGAAGATAATTCTCTTCGGTTTGAATATGTGTGCCGTCTTTTGAAAGAGAGATCGCCATTTTTGGCACAAAAACACATAGCTATATTACGTAAGGCTGATGATAAAAATACCAATTATATGTTAGCAGAAGCAGAGTGCTATGATATACTAGGTGAACCCATTAAAGCCTTTCAAATACGAAGTGCTACGGTATTTCCAGAAGAAGAATTGCCAAAAGAGGTTCAAGAACAATATGAAGCTATGTATAACGAGGTGTGTGATGGGGCTACATTGAATTTAAAGGCAGCAGTAGAGATAGGAGATGGGGCATACAATCTATACTCTGTATTTGAAAAGTTAGAAAATAACATAGACTCTGAGCCGTATGAGCAGTTCAGCTTTGATGGGTTCTGTGGAACAACTTATGTAGAATGCATCATAGGACTAATGAAAGACTTTACTAAGGCTACATATCGTCTAAAAACCAAATTAACTATCAATGACCTAGTTCCCTTTTGTACGTGGGTATGGAGCAATAAAAAGAAATTTATCAAAGAGAAATGGGAAGACATAACCTATTGGGGAGCTAGTCCAGAAGATGTACAACTAGCAAAAAATTTAGAAGACGAGATAGATAAATACGCGAATGAACATGAAGAAGATGAAGAGAGGAATGATGATGTCCCTGATCCTAAGGCTTTAAGTCATAGCCCCTAGTGTTTGTAACATTGCTCTAGCAGATAGGAACGTGCCAGTATTTCGTTATTGTTTTGGGCTGGCATAGGGAACTGTAAAATCGCAAAGGCTACGTGCCTAGCAGTAAGTGCAGGGACATCTCTAAAAAAACCCGAAAAGACTTGACAAACGTATAATTAATTATTATCTTTGTATTATAGTTGCCGTTAAAACAAATAACAAGGATTAAATTAAAGGAACATGATACTTATTAAGTTACATATCATACTATCCTTTCTCTGGGCTAGTCCTCAGGAGAAAAAAGAGGTACATGTTCTTAAGGTTGCTGACCTTACACTATACATCATGCCTTCTTTGTCTATGGAATTAGAGACACTAAGGCATAAGCATTACAGCAAGAAAATAGCCTATCGTTTGACTAAATATAGTCCTATGATAGAGAGACATCTAAAGAGACAAGGTGTCCCCATTGATATGAAGTATATAGCGGTATTAGAGAGTGCTTTACACTCCGATGCTGTCTCTAGTGCAGGTGCAGTCGGTATATGGCAGATAATGCCTGAGACTGGACGAGAGCTAGGTCTATACGTAGATAGAGTAATAGATGACAGAAAGTTCCCTGAAGAATCAACGAAATGTGCTGCTAAGTATTTAAAACGAAGCTATAAGGAATTAGATAACTGGCTCTTTGTGATACTATCTTATAACCATGGGCTAGCATTTGCTAAGAAAAAGATGAAAGAAGAGGGAAGGAACAGGAAGAGATATATACTAGATGACGATATAAACTGGTATCTAAAACGTTATCTGGCTTGTGTTATAGCATATAGAAAATAATCAATAAACTTTTAACAAATATAAACTTTTAACAAATATGAAATTAGCAGAAAGTAACCCAATAAATTATGATGCATGCATCTACGCCAACGGAATTGATAGAGTCGGAGTGTATGACTATTTTGAGGATAAAATAAGAAGAACTTTTGTCTTTTTTGAGGACAAACCTTCAGCAATTACTTTCTTAGAGAGACAGAGCTATGCTGCAAAATGTTTGGAGAATGAGGCTGAAAAGTTAGCTATTGGAAGTAGAGAGAGGTATGACATGTGGAGAGCAGCATCTCTCTGTTGGCTTAACGTACAAAATTTACCTCATGCCATCAAAGCATTTGAAAGAATGAATGAAGATGGTGTTGCGGGGCCCTATAAACCATCAGGTCAGTTTACGTGCGATTGGGCAGACAATGAGGTTTACAAACAACTTTTAGAAAGGAGGGATGAGATACCTGTATGTTCAGGGTAATGAACATTATTTAGCTTGTGTTATAGTATACCAAAACAATCAATAAAATCATGGATAAAATAAACGACATACGAAAAGTTATTTCTGAAAAGGATAAACTAGAAAAAAAGGCATGTAAAGAATTAGAGAAAAGCCTTTATAATAGAGATCAATCTTATGGGGTATTAGCTAATCTTTTATGTAAAAAAGCAATTGAGTGTAATAAAGAAGGAAACACAGAGGAAGCTGAAAAACTCACTTATGAAGTACATCATGACATTTGTAATCATGGAACTCTGTATCAGATTAGTACTAAGTATAAGGCACGTGAATTTATTTGGAAGGTATTAGCCGAGACGTATAAAGAACTAGGAAAAGCCGAAGAGGAAGCAAAGGCTTGGGTAAGATACTATGATGATTATTTCTATCATGAAGGCTCTCCAAAAGAAAGGTATATCTTAGCTAACAAAATATCTAAACTATTTGGAGATATTCAATGGGAAGCTGAACGGAAAAATTTTAAAGAAAAAGCAGAGGATGTGTGCATAAAATACCATTTAGATACACTGCAATTGTTAGAAGAGGAGAATAAAGGTGTGAACCATGAAATAGAACATCGCTTAGATGTAGGAGCAACCTATAATAATATTATCATTTGTGTTCAACGTTGTTTCATAGAAGAAGAGTACAAAGAGATTGAATTTGAACTTCCATTCTGGTCATTCAAACAGCATAAAAATGAGGTTTATGGTAATACAGGGATGGGTGTTCCAGCATGTGTGAGAGTAGTTGGGTCTG
>JAAHTG010000467.1_pt2 | contig 15672 bp, 8 predicted proteins | sample 6116081 | NCBI WGS metagenome assembly JAAHTG01 (sample SAMN13939989, study PRJNA603662) | sponge metagenome | isolation source: marine sponge | host: Mycale hentscheli | place: New Zealand | collected 2005 | reverse complement strand
TACAAGGTGAAGATTATACTCTTATAACAGGTACAGACTGTATAGATGGTGAATGTGTAGAACAATGTTTTTTACTTACTAATTGCGATCCTACAGCATATCCTGAACAAGATGCAACTCTTAATTCAACTTTACAAAGTCTATCTCAGTATGCTAATACAGATGAGGTAGTTGTATTAAGTGGATATGAGGGATGTTGGACAGTACAAGACTGGTCTTGCCATTGTATTGAAGTTACTATAGATTCAGTTGCCAATCCTGGTGCAAATACTTATACTGCAGATCAACAAGGACAGTACAATGGATATAATTATTATACATTTACATGGACTGAGGTAGCAACAGAATATAATATATGGTTTGATTCTGCTACGGGTTCTTGGGTTATTAGTTCTGTATTAGGTGTAAGAGGTCTTCCTGGAGGAGAATTAGTGGATGCTAAAGCACCTAATCCTCCATGTCCTGTAGAATTAACTTGGACTGTAACAGGTGTGCTTCCAATAACTACTTTAACTACAGAACTTTGTGATGAACAATGTGATTGTCCAGTTGACGTAACTGTAATTAGAGATTATGAAGACTGCGAAGATTGTCTTGGTATTACTGCATATAAGCTTACAAACTGTGAAAAGATAAATGAAGTAGTTTATACTACACAAGATTTATCTGCTTATGTTGGTCAAGTAATTAAAGATGACTGTGCATGCTGGACAGTAGAAGAAATAGATTATCAACCACCTAGTGAAACAACAATTGCAGATCCTATATTATTTAGTGAATGTACATCATGCCTTACTACTTATTATATTTTAACAGATTGTGATGGTATAATTGATCCAATTATTACATCAACTAACTTATCTGCATATCTTGAACAAGTAATTAAAATCCAGGGATGTGAAGGGTGTTTTACAGTATCTGAATATACTGATCCTTCTGAACCAGCAAACTGGGAAGAAGTAACGTTAGTTGAAGCATACATAGATTGTCCAACTTGCAAAGAATTAGAACCTAGATGTTCTACAGTGTTTAACAATAGTACAGAAGATAGAACATTTACATATATAGATGCTAATGGAGATTCTCAAGAAACAGAAATAGTTAAGTCTGGTCATTTTTCACTAAGATATTGTGTACAATATTGGGATGAACCAGATACATACATTTATAATTATTATGGTAATTGTACTATATATGAAGATGATTTAGGTGCTAAAACTGGATTTTGTGTGCAATACTTTCCTAATAATAGAAAAGTAAAACCAGGATATAATACACCTATATGTTCAGCAGAAAAATATGATAAAATTACATGTAATGCTGCAGATATAATGTATAAAAAAGTACTTGAATTAAGATACGGTATATCTGATTGTTGTCCTGAAGAAAATGAAAAGTGGTTGGTTAAAAAAGAACTTATTGAATTGCAAGCATTAACCGACCCTAATTATACATGTGATCCATTAACAGATTGTTGTGGTCAACCAGTTAGCTCTTGCTCTTGCAATTCTTAATAATAATTTGTATATTATAAATAATAGAAAGTATGAAACCGTTAAATTTAGATAACAAACCTTGTAGCCCTATCTCATCAAACTGTGTAGTTTGGCAGGGACCAGATATTCCTTGTATACATTTATGTACAGGAGATAGCGTATCTGATGTTGTATCAGCTATGGCTACGGAGTTATGCACTATTTTAGATACGTTAAAAGTTTCTAATTATGATCTAACATGTTTTAATTTACAAGCATGTGGTCCAGAAGACTTTCAAGCTTTAATTCAATTTCTTATTGAAAAGATTTGTGAATTAGAAGGAGTTACTCCAGAAACTAAAGAACTTTCTCAATGTCCAGATTGTGTAGTATCTGTAGCAGAATGTTTTGTTACAGGCACTCAAACTACTATGCAATTAGTAGACTATGTCCAACTTATTGGAGAAAGAGTTTGTAGTATAGTTACAGAGATCAGTTTGATTAATACTCAAATAACAGATATTTTAATTAGAGTTACTGCTCTTGAAAATGAACCTGTACCTACATTTACATTACCTACATTTCCATTAGGGTGTACTATTGGAGCTCTAACAGGAGATCAAGCAATTGATATTGTACTTATTGAATTTATAAATAATGTATGGTGTCCATTCTATGCTGAAACAGGAACTACAGCTCAGTTAGATGCAGCTGGAAAACAAAAATGTCTTGATGATTCTGATACACAGTTAAATACTGGAACTGCATTTTCTACAAATCCTAATTGGATACTTGATGCTAACTATGATACATTAGCAGATGCTATTAATAACATCTGGGTAGCTTTATGTGATGTATGGAATTATACTAATTCTAATCCTAATGTTACTGTTGAAGATACTAATACTGTAGATTTAGAACTTAACTCAAGTGGTTTACTTAGTGCAAAAGTTCAAGATACAGGTTGGGTAAACCTTCTTGGTTTTGAATGGTATTCAGGTGCTGTAGATTCACCTGGTACAAGACCTCAGTGTAGAAGAATTGGGAATGTTGTTCACTTTAGAGGACTTGTTTGGGTACCTATGCAAAAAGGAGGTGGCGATACCACTGTTCTTCCAATTAATGCAATTAGTACTTATTATACTGTTAGCAATACAAATATAGCTACAACTGGTCCTGGGAGTTGTATAGTGTCAGGATTTGGTTCATTAACGTGGAATCAAGGTAACTCTGTTATTCCACCTGAAATTATTGCTTCTCAAACAATAGATGCCCCTACTAGATTTCAATACCCAACAGTTTTGTCTAGACCAATATCTTCTTCAGGTGACTCCGTTCTTTTAACTGCAGCAGGTAGGTTTGGAATTCAAGCTAACGGTACATTATATTTTGCAGCTTTAGAAGATCAAGAACTTGCTACAACACTAGGTGTTGGTTTACCAAATAATTCAGCATTGCGCTATATTACAAGTAGAGTAGTAACTGGAGAACTAATTCCAAATTTTGATAGTAGCGGATCTAATGTACAGTCATTTCCGAATCATGCTACTTGGGATGCTGCTCTATCATATGATCCTGGTAATGTAGTTCTTTATAACGGTTCTTATTATCAATGTTATACTAGAAGTACACCTGGTTTATTTCCAGATGTAACAACAAATGAGTGGAGTACTTATACGATAGATATAGAAACTGATACATATCCAAATACCAATACGTATCCTTTTAGTTGTAATGCAGGTAATGCAAATGAATTAGGTGGATTTTATGCAACATTGGAAAACTTAACCGCATTTATACCATGTGATTCTAATGTTGTGTTTAAAGCATCATTAGATTGTGATGACCCCAGACCTTAGTAAAAATAAAAATTAAATAAAATAAAAAAAATGGCTTGTTCAAATTGTAATACCCCAACCTGTGGATGCTCTGGTACTTATGTAGTATCAGCTACGTGTCCACCAGCATGCGCTGAAGTATTTAATGCTCAGTGTATTGTTTATACTGGATCCGACATAGTGTGTGGATCTGAAACTGTTATAGCACGTAATGCTTATTTAGATACTGCATTGGCTAATATTGTAGATTACATTTGTACATTTACATTAAGAATAGATGATACTTCAGTTCCATTACAAGCATGTAGTGCAGGTGTACCTGTTAACTTAACTCAAAACTTAGGTAAACAGTATTGTAAACTTTTAATTATTGATGTGGCAACTAATAATGATATAACTAGTGATTTTGCTATTACACTTACATCTGTTGGTAATTATACTATTACACCTGGTAGCTTTACTGGAAATGTAAGAATTATTGCACAAGGATAAAACATTGTCGCAGTTTGTTGGTTTCTGTGGCTAACAACGGGAAAGCCCTCACACAAGTGGGGGTTTTCTTTTTTCACTATATTTGTTTAACTTGTTAATCTCATTAATTTTTAGTATATTATTTAAGTAGTATGGAAGCATTTAACACACCAAACTTACAGGCTCCGAGGTTTAGAGCAGACACATATGAAGTTCTAAACAAAGAGTTCTTTGACAGATTTAGAGAAAAGTATCCAAAGTATAAAAAACTAAAGGATAAACAATTAAGATTAATTATTAAAGATTTTAATAAATTAATTTATGAAACAGTAATTGATAAAAGAAATGGAATAGAACTTCCACAATCTTTAGGTTGGTTGTTTATAGGAACATGTCAACCAAGTAAAAAGAAAAATATTGATTTTGCTAAGTCTAGAAAATACGGTGTTAAAATTGCCAACAAAAATTGGGATAGTGATGGCAAGCTTGCTAAAATATTTTTTACTAATAAAGCAGTAAAACATAAAGTTAAAAACAGAGAGTTTTGGGGGTTTACTGCATGTAGAGAATTTAAAAGAACAGTAGCTAAAGTATATCCTGAAAATTGGAATAACTATATAGTAGTTGATCCACAAAAAAAATTAAAGCTGGCATATGACACAAAGGTGGCTAATGAAATAAAACTCAAAAAAAAGGAGCACACTTTAAAAGATTATAATGAATTTGACTTATGAGCACTACAGTTAACGAAACAATATCAAGAGTAAGGAATACACTTAAAGCTGTTAAAGAAGACCCATTTCTAACAGACAGAACTATCTATTTGTCTATTATTAAATATGGTCAGTCTCTTATGAAGAGAGAGGATAATCAATTAAGATTAATGAAGATTAGTAACATCTTCAAAGTAATGCCTTATGTTGAACTTATTGAAGTAGATAAAGTTGACGCAGCATGTGTGGGAGTATACTCAGGATGTTATTTTAAAAGAACTAAAGAGCGTTTACCAGATTTATTAACTGGTATTCAGGGACCTATATTAAGGACTGTATCTTCTATTGATGGTACTATAGAGTTATTTAGAACTGATCCTGGTACTTGGGTTTCTATGACTAAAACTACAACTTTTAAATACAACAAGCGCCAATACTTTTGGTATTTAGATGGTTATCTATATTTTCCTAATTTAGTTTGGGATGCTGTTAAAATAGAAGCAATTTTTGAAAATGATGTGGAAACATGTGATTCAGAAAAATGTACTATTAGACAAGAGCAAGATTTAAATATACCTGATTATTTATTTTCAGAAATAGAACAATATGTAGTTCAAGAATTAACTACAACTTTACAAGTTCCTTCAAATGGAGCTGATGACAGTCAAAATACACTTAGATAATGGCAACTAAAAAAAGTACATGTTGGAAAGGTTATGTAGCTAAAGGTAAAAAGAAATCTCCTAGTGGTAAAAAAACTAAAAGCGGAAGAGTAAAAATGGTTAATAATTGTGTACCTAAAAGAAAAAAGAAAAAATAATGGATTTTAATTATACACTTAAATATAGAACATTTGATCAACTTTTAGAAGATGTAACAGTTGACTTAAATACGTTTGCTCTAGAAAATATGATTGAGCCTCAACAGCTTATCAAGCTTGCTAAGAAACTTAATTATGACTTAGGTCTTAGAATAAACCAACAAAAAGAAATTATTTTAGATATAACACATGGTAAAGTAAAACTACCTGATGATTTCTATACATTTAATTTTGCCTATATATGTGGAAGCAGAAGATCTGCACAAACATTAGGCTATGATGGATTTGCTGGTGGCACTAACATGCAAGAAGTTAAAATAACAGATGGTAAAATTCCTGAAACATATACAGACTTTCCTGCACAAGTTCCAGATCCTTGTAACATATCTGAACCAACTTGTTGCTGTAATGATGAAGGTAATATTGGAACTTGCCTTGTACATAATCCTCAACAACCTTATGGGGATGAATTAACTAAACCTAGAGTTTTTATGAATTGTAAAAACGAAACTTATGAGTTAATTCAAGTAATTAATGCTTCAGAAAGTTATGTATATGATAACCTTCTTCCGTTAAGGATGAAGCCAAGTCAAAATATTGATTGCCATTGTCCAAATTTATATTATAACACTCCAAATGAAGGATGGATAAAACACGGTTTTTTATATACTACATTTAAAACAGGTAGAGTATATTTAAATTACCAAGGACAAATGGAAGATGATGAGGGAAACTTATTAGTTCCAGATCATGATAGAATAAATGAATATTATGAGTATGCTTTAAAGTCTAGAATATTAGAAAATTTATATCTTAATGGAGAAGATGTGTCACAAAGAATGCAACTTGTAGAGCAACGATTAAGGGAAGCTAGAAATAATGCATTAAGTATAGTTAATACACCAAACTTTGCTGAAGTAAAACAAATTTGGGCTGCAAATAGAAAAGCTATGTATGGTAAGTATTATAATATGTTTATGTCATATTCACCCAATAGTGGATTTAATAGAGTTTATGATAATATTAGAGTTGTGTAAAAATGGCAAAGCAAAATAATCAAACTAGTGTTAATAATACAAGAAGCTTTCTTAAAGGTTTAACTAGAGATACAGATCCGTCATTTATGCAAGATGGTATGTGGACTTATGCCAGGAATGCTGTAAACAACACTAAAGAAGGAGACCTTGGAACTTTATCTAATGAAGAATCTAATGCACTGTGTGCAAAAATTGGTTTAGATATTACTGTAGAGAATAATCCTGTTATAATTGGAGCAATCTCTTTATTTGAAGGTAAGTGGATAATATATTCTGCAATATATGATGGCCAAAATGATAATGTTATTACATCTGAGATAGGTTTATTTGAAGAAGAGTTTTGTAAATATAGACCTATTGTAAGAGATACTTGTTTAAACTTTAATAAGTTTAATTTAGTTTCAGGGGCATCTAGAGAAAAAGAAGATTGTTCTTGGCAAGTGTATTGGGCTGATGGATTAAATCCAGATAGATATATAAATATAGGAGATCCTAATAAATGGCCTTCTGAGCCATATTCATGGCTTGGAGGTTTAGATGCTAGTACAATTAATTATTATACAGATGGTACAAATAATATATTATGGCCTGGAGTAGCTTGGGAAGAAGACTGTGTTATTGTAGATGATGATGGTAATACTATTATTGTAGTTGAATCTGAAAACGATAGGATACCTTTAGGTTGTAGAATATGTAAATCTTTAAACAAATTAAGCTGTGATGATATAAGATTAGCAAGTCTTGTTAAAACTCCATGTATAGATGTTACAGTAAGTTCTCAACAAGGCACTATTGAAAATGGATCTTATGCTTTTTATTTAGCTTATACAATTGATCAACAAGTAGTTACTAACTTTTTCTCACCATCTTATATACAACCTATTTTTAATGAAATAAATGAAAGAGGTTCACTTGAATTAAAGGTAGATGCTGATACAGAACACTTTGATGAATTTGTATTAGTAGTTGCCAGATTTACAAATCAAAACTCTAGTTTAAAAACTATTGGGTATTTTTCTACAAATAGTCAAAATATAGTTATAGATCAAATAGCAGAGTCATTAAGTAATGCTAATGAAAAAGCTGTACTACAACAAAATCCAGTATTTGAGACATCTAATCAAATTGCAGAAGGTAGTAGATATTTATTAAGAATAGGACCTACTTCAAAGTTTGATTTCAATTATCAGCCTTTAGCAAACTTAATTAAATCTAAATGGGTATCTGTTGAATATCCTGAAGACTATTATATTAAAGGTGGTAAAAATGCAGGCTATTTAAGAGATGAAGTTTATTGCTTCTTTATTAGATGGGTATATGATACAGGAGATAAGTCTGCATCATATCATATTCCAGGTAGACCTTCTAGAGATTATTCAACACCTTTTTTAGGAACGTTTAATGAGGTAGATTCATACACAGATCAAAATAGTTTACCAGGAGAAGAGTTTCTATATGAAACTATAAATACAGGTACATATACAGGAAATGGCGGAACTCCTGATGCTATTGACGATTTTGGTGGTAAAATTATTGCTGAAGGAGATATGGGATTTTGGCAATCTACAGAAAGATATCCTGATAATAGACCTGATATATGGAATTCTTCTTACTACTGTTGGACTAAGAGTACAGACATTCAAAATGATTTATGTGGTAGACCTATTAGACATCATAAATTTCCTGATAATTCCGTAAATCAAGATGCATATCATTTTGATGAAAGAAATGGTCAATACTTTATTAGACTTATGGGCGTTTCATTTGAAAATATTATACTTCCAAAAGATCAAGATGGTAAAGATATTGAAGGTATTGTAGGTTATGAAATATTAAGAAGTTCTCGTCATGGGAACAAAACTATTGTTGCTAAAGGTATGGTAAATAACTTTAGGGATTATGAATTACAAGGAAAAACAAATTCTGATGCTAGCATAGGTCTTTATGCAAACTATCCATTTAATTGTATAAGACCTATTGATAATAGCAACAATTCAAATAATGAAAATTATGGGTTTAATGATCCATTCATTTTAAGCAGATTACCAGATAATCAAACAATAAATCCTTTAGATACTGAGTTTGTTAATCAAACTTTACCACAAGATTTAATTAGCTTTCATTCTCCAGATACATCATTTAAGAATCCTTACTTATCTATGTCAGAACTTAAGGTGTATGGTCACTTACAAGGTATTGCAGAACAAAGATTTATAGAACCAAACGGTCATCCAAAGTTTAAACTATTAGCAAATGGCGTAGTATTACTTGGATTAGTAGGTGGTGTATTAAATGCTATGGCTAAAACACTACCTAAAAGAAAATTAAAAACTGATCTTACAGCAAACCAGGTAATACAAAGTGGGGGTGGTACTATTCCTGATACACCATCATTAGGACTTGTTGGATATACTACTTCAGATGGAATTCTAACAGGTGGGGTAAACGCTGTAAATACTGCAGGTACTTTAGGTGTTACAGGTACAGATCCTTATCAAATAGCTTATAATGCTGCACAGACTTCACTTAATGCAGGTGGACTTGGGTATGTTTATTCAATGAGCAGTTATGAGAAAGAACCTTCAGTATATGAACTAATGCCTCCAGGTTTAGCTGCATTAGGTTCTGTTGGACCGTATATATTTTATGTATTAGAAGGAGCTGGAAATACAACAGATCTTATATATGCACTTATTAGAAGTGATCAATATGCTCTAGAACAAATTAGCCATGGTGATTATACTGATTGGGTAATACCTCCTATTGATTTTCCTAGTAGATTTACAATGGCAGATGGAATTTATGTTTATGATGATGTTCAGGACTTTCCTGAATTTCAAGATAACTCTGGAACTTCGGTAAGGTATAGAATAAATAATAAAAAAAGACCTAAGCTAACTGTATTAAGAACTGAATCAGGAAATGGTTTAAACATAGGACCTAGATTTTTATACAATGGTGGTAGTCAACTAGATCCTGATAATGTAAGTATTGATACATCTTTAATGACATTAGGAGTTGCTGCTGATGTGTATTCTGATACAGGAATAGGTGGAAAACCAGCTGATAAGGGAATTCCTTTTACTAATACTATTGCAAGTAACTATGTAGGTTTAAAGTTTAGTATAAGAAATCAATATGGTAAACTTGAGAATGTACAACAAATTATTGCAACACCTTGTGAACAAAAAATAGATTTTGATAATCTATCAAGTACAAATTTTGGCGCATCAACACCAGACTGTATTGTACCATTAATTCACAATAAGATTGCAAAGACACCTGTATTTTTTGGTGGAGATACTTACATAAATAGATTTACTGAGAAAAACATAATGCCATTCTTTAGACAGTGGTTATATGATCAGCCAGAGAGTACACCTTTTAACTATTATATAGAACCTAATGTACCTTACCCAAGATACTGGGCTAATAGTGAACCTTGGGATTTTGCAGGACTATATAATATATCTAATATAATTGATGTTATTGCAGATACAAGTTTTGGTTCTGGATTATTGCCAAGTAGTTATTATAACTTAGATAAGTTTGGTGTTAATTTTTTAAGAGCTAAAAATGACTATTTCTATTTAGCTAATTGCGGAATAAGAGATTTCTTTGTTGAGTCAGAAGTACTAGTAGACTTTAGAGCAAGAGGAACATTTGACTATGAAGAATTTTATAGTAAGTATAGGTTTACAGATTTAGAGTTTTTATTTAACATGGATCCTGATATACTTACACGAGGTAATAAATATATTTATGATTATTCTTTAAGTTCTTCTAGATTTATATTTAATCAGTATTATACACAAGGTGTATTACAAAATAAAACTTATGATCCTGAAGTTGCAGATTTATGTTTCACGTCATATCCAAATAGAATTAATTATTCTTTACCGCAAGTACAAGAAGATACTACAGATGGTTGGTTAACTTATCTTCCTTTAAACAGAGTGTCATTTAGGAATGATGTTAACTCTGTAAAGAATTATGGTAAGACAGGTATCTTTATAACTTTTGAAGATGCACCACCTATGTTGTACGAAGGTGTAGATCAAAGAGAAACATATGTTGGTGTAAAAACAACTGTTGGAGATGGTGGTTTATTTGCAGCAACACCTGTTAATGTAACGGCTGCAGATAAGAAATATGAATACGGATCTTCACAAGATAGATTAGGTATAATATCTTCTCCTGTAGGTTTATTTTATATAAGTCAACAACAGGGTAAAATATTTTCCTACGGTCAAGGTTTAACTGAGATATCTCAGATAAATATGAAGTGGTGGTTTAATGAATTTTTACCGTATAAATTATTAGAAGACTTTCCTGATTTTCCACATGTAGATAATCCTGTTGCAGGTATAGGGTGTTCTGCAGGCTATAATAATACAGATAACATTATATATTTTTCTAAAAAAGATTATTATTTAAAAGATGAATATAAAGGTAAAATAGAGTATCTAGAAAAAGATAATTTTACATACTCAAATGAACTTAATAACGGAGTAATAAATAAAATTAATATTAAACTAGGTGACCCAATATTTTTTGAAGATGCATCCTGGACTGTAAGTTTTGATCCTAAAAATAACCAATGGATATCATTTCATGATTGGCATCCTAATTTGTTTTTATCAAGTAGAAACAAACACTATACTACTAAAAACGGTAGTATATGGGAACATAATGCGGGGTGTAATAATTATTGTAATTTTTATGATAAACAGTTTCCATTTGAAGTAGGGGTTCCATTTACTACAGGGCAAAGTGTAGTTACAGTAAGAAGTATAGAGTACTTTTTAGAATGTTATAAAAGAGATAGTAACTTTTGCGTAGATCAATATCATGTATTAGATTATAACTTTGACAGAGCCATCATATTTAATTCTGAACAAGTTTCTGGATATCTTAATTTAAATATATTTCCTAAAAATAATGTAGCTTTATCCCAAGATTATCCTAAAATAAATTTATCTTCTGTAGATATATTAGTATCAAAAGAAGAACAAAAATATAGATTTAATCAATTTTGGGATATTACAAATAATAGAGGAGAATTTCCTGTTGGAGCAGGTTATCCTCCTACAGGTCCTTTAATTCCTGGAACAACTACATTATTAGGTAACTATGATGAAAACCAAATATGGAATACAGAGGCTAATGGATATATACAAAATTTAAATGCTGTAAATTTAGATTATAATAAAAATGAATTAGAAAGAAAAAAGTTTAGACATTATAATAATGTTATAAAGTTAATTAAAGATAATCCTCAAGAAGTAAATATGATACTTAAATTTGTAAATATGAAAAGCCTTAATTCGCCTAGATAACATGAATAAAAATTATTATATAGCTCCTTCTGAAATCCACGGTGATGGTTTATTTGCAAGTGTAGATTTTAAAAAAGGTGGAATGGTTGGCTTAGCTCATGTTAATGATCAACCTGTTACAGAAATAGGAAAGTTTCATAATCATGATGAAAAAAAGCCTACAATGATAAGTAAGAAGATTGGTAATAAAAGATATCTTTATGCTAATCAAGATTTAAAAGCAGGAACTGAATTAACTACTAATTATAGGATGCAACCTGAACTAGGACAGCCAGAAGAGTTTGACGTACCAAAAGCTCAAGATGGAATATTCTTATCATCAGGAAAGTTTAGACCTCAAACTAATACTATAGGAAGTACTTTAGGTTATACGAAAGTATTTCCAAAAAGAGATACTACTTGGTCATTAACAGGTAATTTAGGATATGGTTATAACTATGAGGCTGATAAGTCAGGTTTAGCAGCTAGCATAAATGCTGAAAATTTTGGTAAGTTTTTTAATGGTCAAAGAAGGGTAAATGCTGTAACTAATCTAGAAGGTTTTGTTGAACCAGGAAACTATGGTGCTCAAATTTCAGCAGGACCTAATTTACATTGGGGTACTCATCCTAAAAGAGAGTTATCTCGTGGTAGAGGAAGATTAGACTTTCAACCTTTTAATCTTAGATTAGGATATCAAACAACTGCATGGAAAGATGATGAAGGTCAACCTATACCAATAAATGTTGATAACGGACAAGTAAGTAAGGGTAAAGTTAGCTGGGGTTATGGAGCTAAGCTAAGAGGTGAATATAAACCAAAATTAAAAGGTAAGTTTAGACCTACATTATTTGGTGATCTAGGAGTTGATGCTGATTTTTTGATGCAACAATATGATCAAGATAAAATAGATGCAGGAAGTATATATGGTGACACTGAAGGATTTAAAATAAAACCAAGTTTTTCTGCTAATGTAGGAATTAGAGTTCCTATAGATGGAAAGAGACTAAGACGTAAAAGAAAACCAGTTGTAGAAGATGATGCATACTACAATCCAGGAATTAGAACTTCTGATCCTAATTCAGTAAAGGCATATGAAGAGCCAGATGATTATCAAGAAGGTGGGCTTATTCTAGATCTAAATGAACAAGAAGCTCAAAGATATGCAGAAGGCGGGTATATACTTGAGGAACTACGCGATGGAGGAGAAGATTGTCCAGATGGATATGTTAAAGATTTAAACGGAGACTGTGTTAAACCAGATTATACAGGATCTGCAGAAGAAAATGTAGATCTTAAAGATGAGTTAGAAGCTCAGGGTTTTAAAGATGAAACTCATTTACTTAAAGATCCACCAAAAGGCCTTAGCATGTTTTCATTAAAGCCTGGTCAGTCTGTAGAAGATTTGTTAGGTTCTTTAAAAGAACATCCTTTTGCTAAAAGTGATAAGGATAAAGAATTTATTAAAAAGAATAAAAAAGATTGGGCAGCTTTTGTTGATGAATGGAGGGTCTTCCAAAAAGACATGGATTATCCTCCTGGCATACCTACATCTTATTTTAATCTTGATCGCAATAAACCTAATTGGAATTGGTTGCGTTCACACGATAAATATAAAGATCACTTATACAGGAATGTTGATTGGCAAAAATTTGCAAAAGAAAACAATATAACAAGATATTCAACACCCTCACAGCGATTAAATTTAAAGTGGGATGAACTAACTGATGCTGGAAAAATTGTTGAAAAATATTTTGGAGACATGACAAGGAATTCAGATGGTGGATCAGATGCAATGTTTGATAAAGAAGATGAATTAAAAGAATACTTTGCTAAAAAACTAGGTAAAGAGACGTGGGACATAAACGGATCAAAACTACTACGTGCAACATTACATGATACCGAAAAGTCTGGTAAGTATAAACCACTTTATGTAGATCTACAAAAGGAATATGATAAAATGCCTTTCAATAAAGTAGAAAAACCAGAACCTATATTAGAAATAGAAAAACCAGAAGTTATAGCTCAAGTTGAAGAAGAAGCAATTCCTGATAAGTTAGATAAAACAAAGTTACCATTAATACCTAGACCAATAGAAAAACAACCTTTACCTTCACCTGAAGAATTCTATGCAGATTCATTACCTGTAACAAATAGTGAAGGTGAGATAGTATTACCTTATGAAGAAACTGAAGGTAAGTATAGAAGAGAAAGGAGAGGTACACGTAGACCAGGTACAAAGGATCGTGCTTGGGATGGTGGTAAAGGTTTTTTTCAAAGATTGTTTACAGATAAAAGATATTCGGGACCATTGTTTCCAGGTCTTAAAAGAAACATAAAGCAAGAAGGTGGGCCTCTTGTAAAACAAAGAAAAGGTTTTAGGGAAAATTATGATCATTCTGTTTGGACTCCTTCAGGTGAATTTTCTAAACCTTCTAGTGTATCATCTCATTTAATGGCTGCAGAAGAAGTTCCTGGTAGAGGTTGGGTTGGATTTCCAACTTTATTTCAAGGTAATCCATATGTAGAAAATGAAAACATGTTATCAACTAATGTTGGTGAATGGTTAGATATGTCTGATCAAAATAATGGATGGTGGCCAATTTATGAAGAAGCAGATAGAAGAGGCGAAGTATATGACTTTGGAAAAGATAAGCAGGCTGCATTAGCGTTTGGTGAAGGTTCTTGGAAAGATCAATTACCAGATGAAGGTATGGAGATTGAATTAACTGATGAAGAAGTAGAACAGTATAAAGCTGGTGGATATGTGTTAGAAGAGATGCACAATGGAGGAGTAGGTTCAGGTCATCCTCACCCAGAAACTTATCAAGAAAGATGGGATAGAGAATGGACTCAAAGTAGAGACCAAGATAATACACGGCATGTTGTAAATGAAAGACCTTTGTTAAACCTAGATGGAAGTGATCCAGATGCTGACTATAACCAATGGATTGCTGAAAATATAGATTATGGTACAAATCCTAATAAATCTTTATTTACATATATGGCAGAAGGTATTATGGGTATACCTAAATTACTTACTAAAACACTACCTAATTACATTGCCGAAACAGCAGAAGATGCATATGACGAGTTTAGCAAAACTAGCTTTATGCCAAGCAATGTCGAGGAGGGTCTTGATGATATTTATCATCTTCCTGCTAATTTATTAGCAAAAGATTATAGTTCTTATTCTACAAGAGATAAAGCTTTTGCTCAAGCAAGAAAAGATGGAGAAAAAGACTTTATGTATAATGGTAAAAGATATAATACAAGAAGAGAAGATGATGATATAAAACTTACTTTTGAAACAGATGATCCTAAAAAGCAAGCTGTATTTCAGGACTTAACAAATGAAACAAAAAAAGACTATCCTATACTGTGGAATTTAATGAACAAAGCTTCAGGTATTGATGAAATATCCTTTGACGGGATAGGTAGTGACCCACCTTTGTTAACAGAACTTCTTTATGATGACTTAAGTGAAAATAGAGGATATTTTACTAAAGGCCATGGATTTGGTGATAAAGCTACAATACATGTTGGTGAAGACCCTTTTAAACATGGTACTTATGATGACTTTATAAATGTTTTAATAGCAGAACTTGCTCATAGAACAGGGCATACACCTTCTAATAATCCTCTTGATGGTTTTACACATACACTTAAATCATCTTTTGAGAATATAAAATACGGTGACAAAAAAAGATATCAAACACCTGGTACTGATGAGTTTAATAATCATAGACTTATTGAACCTGGTATACATATGACGGTTCGTGGTCAAATGACACCTACTATTGTCAAAAAAGTTCAAAACTTTTTAGGTATAGAAGAAGATGGTATTTTTAGTGAGGATACCTATTTAGCAATGGTAGATAGATTTAAAGATAATGAAATAATAAAAGAGACCCTGGAAAGGTATATAAAAGAAAATCCAAAAGATAAACATCCAGGGTTACCTATAGCAAGTGGGGGGAGATATTAGTGGGGGGGGGAG
>JAAHTG010001498.1_pt1 | contig 15698 bp, 15 predicted proteins | sample 6116081 | NCBI WGS metagenome assembly JAAHTG01 (sample SAMN13939989, study PRJNA603662) | sponge metagenome | isolation source: marine sponge | host: Mycale hentscheli | place: New Zealand | collected 2005 | reverse complement strand
CAGACTATGAAGAACAAAAAAGTTCTTATTCAGGAAAGAAAAAAATGCATACATTATTTGAAAAAATCGAGAAAATTTGCAATGCAACCGTACCTATCGCAACTATATTTTCTGCTCCAACAGTTGAGCAACTAGCCTATACTATTCGTAAAAAAGGATGGTCTTCATCTTGGTTATCTTTAGTACCAATTCAGCCTAATGGGACTAAACCACCTTTATTTTATGTTCATGGAGTTCTGGGTACTGTTCTGAGTTCTCGACATCTAGCGGGTAATTTGGATAGTGACCAACCATTATATGGAATTCAAGCACAAGGACTTCAAGACAAAAAAATAGTTTGTGACACGGTTGAGGAAATGGCAACTAACTATATTAAAGAAATTCGTACAGTTCAACCCAAAGGCCCTTATTGTTTAGTTGGTGTTTCTACAGGAGGCATTATTGCTTTTGAAATAGCCCAACAACTTCTGGCTCAAAATGAGTCCGTTGCATTTATCGGTTTGTTAGACACCATGGCACCAAGATGTATCATCAACAAATTTCAAAAAAATCAGGAAATTGTTGAAAAGACTAAAAGTATTTCTTTTCAGGAAATATTTAAAAATGACTTGCCCCGTGACGACGAAGCCATGATAGCTTATATGGAAACTAATTACGAAATGGTTATGGAATATTTTCCCCAGTCATATCAGGGAAAGATTACCTTTTTTCTTGCCCAAGAAAGTAAAGCTGCCGCAAACATAAGTATACCTATTTGGAAGTATTTAGCGAATGGCAATTTTGAAATTCATGAAGTTCCAGGTAATCATCTGTCAATGATTCAAGAAGAGAATGTGCCAATCTTAGGACGAAAAATGCAAAGTTGTTTAGACAAAGTAATTACTGGTAATAAAGAACTGAAAATTGAGAATTGATGAAGATATTTGAATCAGAACTTATGTAATATAGTGTTAACTTAATAGGATGTTTAAAAAGTCTGATTCACTACTGAAAATACCCCTAGTTACCAATTACGGAGGAAAAAGAGAAAAAGTCTCCCAAAGTTGAGGAATTTAGGGGACGAGAACACAATATCTGAGACTTGTTCTTACCTCGTACAAATCTAAACCTTGTTGAAATATTTGTTCTATGGGCAACATTTGTCTATCTGTAGTCATAATTTTATGATCTTCGGTTGCTTTGATTGTTCTACCATCTTCTAATTCATACTCAAACACCTCTTGTTCCACTCTGTTATGCCATTGGGCAACTTTTTGAGTATAAATAAAACCATTTTTATCGATACTATAAACTTCACAATCGAGCTTGTCTTCGACTATCTTACCAATAGGTATTGCTCCATATTCAACAGTTAAAACTTCAGTATCATAACTCAAACAGTATTCAGCGAACTTAACCATTTGTTCAAATAAATCCTCGGCAGTGGCAGAAGACACACCATTTTTGACTGAACCATCAATAAATATTTCTCGATGTTTTTGCATCTCCGAGATTTTTTTCTTACCCATCGCCCTTCTTAACAAATCAGCTTCACCCAGAGAGTAACCTGCTAAATCTTGAGCCATTTTCATGATTTGTTCTTGATAAACTAATACTCCATAGGTTTCGTTGAGGATTGGTTGTAATAATTTATCTTGATATTTTATCTGTTCTCTACCATGTTTGCGATCGATAAAAATAGGAATTAAACCAGCATCCAAAGGGCCAGGACGATATAAAGCTAAAATCGAAGATATATCCTCAATCCCCGAGGGTTTTAAATCTTTGACAATCTGTTTCATGCCATCAGACTCTAACTGAAAAATACCTTCTAAATTACCACTTTCTAATAATTTATGGGTTTGAGCAACATCTTTGGGTAACTTTTTACTCGTACCCTTGGCCAAAATATCTAAAGCTTTTCTTTCTCCCAAAGGCAACTCATCCACATCAATATCGATATTTTGATTTGTTTTAATTAAATCCGCTGTTTTTTGAATAGTAGTTAAATTCTTTAAACCTAAAAAGTCCATTTTTAACAGACCTAAAGAATCTAAATCTTCCATATAATATTGAGTAATTACAGAACCTTCATTATTTTTTTGTAAAGGTACAATTTCATCTAAAGGTTGACTAGCAATAACAACTCCTGCCGCATGAACACCAAAAGTTTTGTTGGTACCTTCAATTCTGATAGCCATATCTAACCATTTTTTCACATGGGGCTCAGTGTCATATTTTTCCTTAAACTCAGGTGCAGGAGTATCATCAGAAATCATTACTTTCAATTTTGCTGGTTTACCCCTCGCTACAGGAATCATTTTCGCCATCATGTCTGATTCTGCATAGGAAATTCCTGAGACTCTGGCTACATCTTTTAATACCGCCTTGGATGTCATACGGTTAAAAGTGATAATTTGAGCAACTTTAGATTCGCCATATTTTTCGGTAACATATTGAATCATTTTATCCCTTTGTTCAATACAAAAATCTGTATCTACATCAGGCATAGACTTACGTTCAGGATTTAAAAATCTTTCGAACAACAGACCATGATGAACAGGATCAATATTAGTAATACCAAGGGCATAAGCAACTAATGAACCTGCGGCTGAACCTCTTCCTGGCCCTACGGGAATGTTATTATCTCTAGCATATTTAATATAGTCCCACACTACTAAAAAATAAGTACAAAAACCCATTTGTTCGATCATTTTGAGTTCATACTCTAAACGTTCTCGATATTCGGTGGTTATTTCACTTCTTTTAATACATTTGAATCTAGCGAGTAAGCCTTTCCAAGTTTCTTCTTCGACATAGCTTTCGGCTGTATGCCCAGCAGGTACATCAAAATCAGGAATTCTCGGTTCACCTAATACGTCGTAGGGTTTAATTTTGTCGGCAACTTCTAAGGGATTTGCTAAGGCTTGTTCGATAATTTCTGTTTCTAAATGGTCTTGAAATAACAGCCTCATTTCTTCTGCTGATTTGATATATTCTGTACCTGAATACCTTAATCTTTTGACTTCATCGATATTTTTTTTGGTATTCATACAAATTAGGGCATCATGGGCTTCGACATCATTACAGGAAATGAAATGAGAGTCGTTAGTGGCAACAATTTTAATGCCTAATTTTTGACTAATATTAACTATTTCTAGATTAACAATACGGTCTTCTTTTGATCCATGATCTTGGATTTCGAGATAAAAGTCATCTCCAAAAACCTTTTTATACCATTTAGCGACTTCTCTGGCTCGTTTAAAGTCTCCTTGCAAAATGGCTTGGGGTATTTCTCCTCCTAAACAAGCACTGGTGACAATTAATCCTTCGTGATATTCCTCTAATAATTCTTTGTTAATACAAGGACGGGCGAAGATGGCATTATTTCCCTGCATTCCTTCTAGTTGTGAGATGGTGGTGAGTTTGACTAAGTTTTGATAGCCTTTTTTGTCTTTTGCTAGAACGATTTGATGATATTTACGAATCTTTTTGTGACGAACTGTTACATCTCCATTGATAACATACATTTCGTTGCCGATTATTGGTTTAATACCTTTGTTCATACAGGTCTTAATGAGTTGAATTGCACCATACATAACACCATGATCTGTAACTGCGATCGCAGGCATGTTTAATTCTGTAGCACGTTGTACTAAGTTAGGAATTTGAGATGCACCGTCAAGAAGACTATAATCTGTGTGAACATGTAAACCAACAAAAGACATTCGTTCTATTTTTGTACTAAAACTCTATTGATTCATTCTACTCGAAAGATGGAGATTGAGGAGCGAACTTATTGTCGAAATATTTTTAACAGGAAATATTTTTTATACCCTTAATTGCTAGCAAAGGAATTCATTAAGTCTTAACATCGTTAAAACATTTGCTAGTTAAAGCTTATAGTATTTCAATCTGCTTGAATTATTATTTCTTAAAGGTATTTTCTGCTCATTATTGAAAAAGATGTTAGAGTAGGTTAATTTATTAACATCAAAAGTAAAAACAGATTAATTTTTCTACTAATTAACCATGAGTATATCCAGCCTATTTCAATTTATCATTGGTTTTTTCTTAGGTATTATATTTTTTACCGCAGGAATAGCAGGGGGTGCATACTTTTTCCTCACTAATATCAATGCTAATCCAGAAAAGCATATTTTTGCAGAAGAAAAATCTTCACCTGAAAAAGAAAAAACACAGACTAAGACAGAAACTAAAACTGATACTAAAACAACTGCTGAAAAAACTGAACCTGAAAAAACTGCTGAAAAAACTGAACCTAAACAAGAAGAATTACCAGCAGGTGCATATTTCGCTAAAGTTACATGGTCAAATGGTTTGAGTTTACGCTCTGAACCTACTAAAGAAGCCCAAAGAGTTGGTGGAGTAGGGTATAATACCAAACTAATTGTCTTAAGTACTAGTGAAGATGGCAAGTGGCAGAAAATACGTGTTCCTGGCAGCGAACAAGAAGCTTGGATAAAAGGGGGTAATGTCGCAAAAATTGATAATCAAGAATAAATTTAAATATTGAATAATTGTAATTGCTCAATTAGAGGTAAATTAAAGAAGGATTAGGAGAAAGTACTTTAAAGATAGTCTCATGTCTCATAAGCCGTTAAACCTTGACGAACTTTTTGACAGATAGCAAGTTAAGCTAATTCATAATTTGTCGAGCCTATGTAAAAAAAGCTTTAGGTAAAAAAAGCTTTAGAGAGAATCTTAATTCTTTGTTATCTTCAGTATGATTGCCATCCATCAAACCAGATTGACTTGATTGCACACAATAGGCTTTTACTTTTTTATTTTTTTGCAAGATATGCACAGCAGGGACAGTACGATCTTGTGCCTTTTCTTTGGTAATGATAGTATAACCGTTGGGGACGATCGTCAATTGATCTTCCAAAGGAATTAATTCTAATGTGCCATAGTCAATATCTTGTTGTAATTTGACATTTTCTGCACCAGCAATACCAGAGAATTCCACATTACTATTAACCAAGGGAATCACGACCATATTACCAACAATTTGAGGCTGTTTTGGTTCAAATCCCGCTAAATAATTTCTTAACATCTTGATCTATATGTCCTCATTGAAAATTTTTTTGGCGATTAGCTGTCGGCTTTCAACTTGTTAATAAAGGAAAATAACATTTTTTAATTTGTATTACTTTAGGTGAAACAAGTTGATAAGTGTCATCTTTTTTCCTTGCTGCTTATTCAATATCAGGATTTACGCACCAGACATTATATCTGGTAAGGGCAGAATATATTCTGCCCTTACGGGTGTTTGTTGTCTCCAGAAGTACTTTGCGTAAGTCCAAAATATTTTACCGATAGCCGATAGCTTATGGCTGATAGCTAATGGAATTTTTAAATCGGGCAATTGCTTTTGCTTGACGAATATCATTAACTCGTAATGCTCGATAAACATTATCCAAATGACTAGTTAACAAATCTGGATTATCTTTCATCTGACTCATCAACAAAGCTAAAGGAAACTGTTTCACATCAGCCATAGAAATCAATTTAATTCCATCAGCCAAAGTACGAGTTGCACCTTTTGCCTCAGTTGCAGCTACTGGATTAATTTGATAAAAGTGAATCCCACTATTTTTCACTGCTTTAGTATTTAAAATAGCTCCAACAGTACCAGAAGATTGGTTTTCATAGCCATCAGAGATAATAATTACCGCATCAGGCATAGAGGTAATTGCTTTGGCTAAAGGTAAGCGTAAATCTGTCGCACCAGCCACAGTAAAAATTTCTTTTGTCACTTGAATCGGATGGGTAAACCAAACTTTAACATCTGATTGGGTTGCTAAACAAATTCGAGTGATGGCTTCGGCAAAAGCAATTGGGTAATTGTTTCGGCTTTGCTTTCCTTTCATACTCAAACTGTTATCTACTACTAAAGCTACTTTAGGAGGCAATACCAAGTTAGTCGCTAATTTATCCGCGTCGCAGTAAATGGCATTTAACCACTTGATTTGCTTTAGTGAGTTTCCCAAAAAGCCAATTTTGTAATTCTACCTTGTCTTCTCCTTTCGATTTCTCAGGTTTCAAACGACAATGGCGAATAATCGTTTTATATTTATCTCGATATTTAATCACTTGATAAGCATTAGCTTTATCCCAAATTCGTTGCCCAAATCTTCTAACTCTGGCATTGTTTAATCGTTTTCCTCCTGTATCCTCGTTATTGTTGGCAATATCTTCTACAAAAAATCGTAACAGTCTGGTGATAGGTAATTCATCAGCAATTGCTTTGATGAGATTCCATGAACCTCTAGATTTCTTAGGAATCCCGCGTCTCCGACGCTGGGAGGATGTCAACGGGCAAAGCCTACTTGCAGATGACAAATTACTTTTGAACATATATTTTCTCTCTTCCATTTGTTTTAACAACATTTCAAACACTCTATATTCTTTTTATTTACTCAACTCTCGCTTTTAATCTTAAAAAAATTCAACAACTTAAAAAAGATTATTTTATCAATTTATATAACAACTATTCTGATTCGGGAATCTAAACATGATTCTAAATTATTAAATACTTTAAATGAGGAAAGATTAGGAGAAATTTTGTAAAAAAATGGGAATCGAACCCATGTCTAGGTTGTACTAAAAACAACTGCCTCACCATTTGGGCTATTTCTGAATCCCCTTGGAAGTCCTCGTACTCACAATGCTAACAAATACTGTTTGATTTTGTCAAGCTAAAATAATATTTTTTGAATTTTTATCAAAATAGTTTTAATGACCAAATCTATTGAGCAATATATTAGTAATATTTATTTTATTTGATAATTTGGGAATTTTATTTTAAAAATTTTAAACTTAGCAATTAAAATTTTTGAAAATAATTAATTGAGAAAAAAATATTGAGAAAATATCCTTGACAGTATCATAAATAATTTGATAAGACTCTCATGCTCAATAAAAACACATCCAAAAGGTTAATCTCTGTATTCTTTGTTTTCTATGGGGTGTTTAATGAATAAACGTTGTCGAAACATTACAGGTAAACTGTCTATAAATAAATTTTAACAAAAAGCTAAATATATCAACGATGAACAAAATTTATTGTTTAACATCAATAACTAAATATAAAATACCGTACAATGCGTATAATAATTTATGGATAGAATTTATAAAATTTGTAAAATTCTCAATCTTACGAAGATTATAAATATATCAAAAATAGATAGTTTCAAACTTTATTTTGTCAATTAAGTTATTGTTTTTTGTTAATCTTTATCTACTAATATAAATAGTTATTTTATTATGATTTATAATTCTATTGATTGGCAGAAAATAATTCAGAATTTTCAACAAAAAAATCAGTATAAATTAGCAGAAAGAAAAAGTTCTTATCATTACCAAGATTTTTCTAATAGCTATCCTATTTATCCTCCCAATTTAAATTTAAGAGATTATCAAGAAGAAGCTGTAATTAATTGGTTTAAAAACAAAGGAAGAGGCATATTAAAAATGGCAACAGGTAGTGGTAAAACTATAACAGCTTTAGCGATCGCAACAGAATTATATGAACAAATAAATTTACAAGTTTTATTAGTAATTTGCCCTTTTAGACATTTAGTATCTCAGTGGTCTCAATCAGCAGAAGAGTTTAATTTGAAGCCAATTTTAGCTTTTAATACGGTCTATGATTGGCAAACTCAATTATCAAATCAACTATATGAGATTCAACATAAAAAACAAAATTTTTTAACAATAATTACTACTAATGCAACTTTTATTACTCAAAGATTCCAATCACAATTAGCATTTTTACCAGAAAAAACTTTAATAGTAGGAGACGAAGCCCATAACTTAGGTTCACCTCGTTTATTATCCTGTTTACCGAAAACAATTGGCTTAAGATTAGCTTTATCTGCTACACCAGAACGTTATTTTGATGAAGATGGCACCGATTTATTAATTGAATATTTTGGTCAAGTATTAGCACCTGAATTTACTTTAGCAAAAGCGATCGAAAAACAAGCATTAGTTCAATATAATTATTATCCTATTTTTGTAGAATTAACAGCTTGAGAAAGTCTTAAATATGCTAAATTAACCAAAAGAATAGGTTGGGCTTTAACAGAAGATAATAACATCGAAAACAATCCTTATTTAAAATCTTTACTCTTGAAACGAGCCAGGTTAATTGCCACCGCAGAAAATAAATTAACGGCTTTAAAATTATTAATGGAAAAAAATCCACAGATGAAAGCAACCTTATTTTATTGTGGAGACGGATATACTAATCGCAATGAAAGACAATTAGAAGCCGTTACCCGTATCTTAGGTAAAGAATTGCATTATCGAGTTAATACTTACACCGCCCAGACTCCTGTGGAAGAAAGAGAAAAAATAAAACAACAATTAATTACAGGTGAATTACAAGGTTGAGTGGCAATTCGTTGCTTAGATGAAGGTATTGATATACCAATGATTGAAAATGCAGTAATTTTAGCTAGTGGTAGTAATCCACGTCAGTTTATCCAACGAAGAGGACGAATTTTACGACCATATCAAGGAAAAACAGAAGCAAATTTATTTGATATGATTGTTACTCCTCCTTTCTTAGAAAGAGAGATATGGGAGATTGAGCGTCATTTGATTAAAAAAGAATTACGAAGATTCCTCGAATTTGCTAAACTCGCTAAAAATGCCACGGCTGCAAAAATAATTCTGGCTAATATTTCTCAAGAATATGGTTTACTAATGGATTGATCTACAATTAAGGTTAATTGCATGATAATGATATCAAATTTGTTTTCAGGGATAGGCAGTCATATTCAAAACTCTAACAAAATATAGTAAAGGACAAAGGTTACAATCTTGACATAGTAATACTTTCAGAAATCATCAATCTCCTAATCAACCCATTTTCTGCTATATTTTCTCTCCCAGCTCCTTTTCTCTTTTCTCCCCTGCTACCATAATCTATCATTTCAAACTTGACGGGCTACTACTTCTCACACCTGCTAACTCTAACTGAATAGATTTTTTACCTTGCCATTCATGTTCCTTTAATTTGTAAGCAACATCAATCATTGGTGGTAAAGGAAAGTATTGATGCCAACGCCAAGCGATCGCTTTTAGTGGTATATTATCGTGAGCTAAAGTTACCTGTAAATGCTCTCCACTGCGAGTTAATTTTTGACTAATAACCCTTACCTCAGAAGACCAAAAAATAGGCGATTTATTTTCAATACCCCAAGGATATAAACTGTCAATTTCTTTGAGTAATTCAAAACTAATATCGGTAAAACTAATTTTAGTATCAATTTTGACTAAAGGTTTTAAATATTCAGGTATTAAACATTCATGGGAAAAATTTCTTAAACGACTGTGAATTAAAGCCAAATTTTCTCGAGGAAAACCAAAGCCTCCTGCGGCTTTATGTCCTCCATATTTACCTAACAAATCATCACAAAATTGCAAAGCTTCAAATACATTAAATTCTTCTGTTCCTCTAGCTGAACCTCTTATGGAACCTGGATTTTCTTCTTCATAAGTACCTATAAAAACAGGAACTCCATAACGCTCGACTAAACGATAAGCAACGATGCCAATTACCCCATGATGCCAATTATCATTAATAACAAATAATACTCGATCGTCCTGCCAATTTATCGGCGTATCTTCAATTAATTGAATTGCTTCTTGCTCAATTACCTTACATAAATTCTGTCTAGTACCATTAATTTGTTCGCACTGCAAAGCACGAGTAGCCGCAACTTCTTCATCTTCTGTTGTTAATAATTCTATGATTATTTGTGGATCATCTAATCGTCCAATCGCATTAACTCTAGGGCCTAATTTAAAACCAATATCATCAGAATTCAACAGTTTTTTATCACCATTGACTCCTGCATACATACTCAATGCCCGAATGCCGACAATATCTGAGTTAGGTAATAATTTGAGACCTCTTTTTAGCCAACGACGATTTACTCCTGTTAAAGGTGCAAGATCTGCGATCGTCCCTACAGTATATAATTCTAATAAGGTTTTCGCGAGTCCTTTCACTTTTCCTAATGCCTGAGCGGTACAAACTGCTAACACATAAGCGACTCCCACTCCTGCTAATCCCCAATAAGGAGAAGTTTTCGGTAATAGTTTCGGATTAAGAATGGCATCAGCAGGAGGTAACTTGGGTGGTAAGTCGTGATGATCAGTAATAATAACTTGTAAGTCTAATTCTTTTGCTCTAGCAATGGCATCGTAAGCAGAGATACCATTGTCGACGGTTAAAACTAAACTGACTCCTTCTTTTTTAAATTCTTCGACGATACGACAATTAATCCCATATCCGTCTTTCATACGACTGGGAATAGCATAATCGACTTTGCCTTTTAAGTGACGTAATGCTCTAATTAATAAGGCTGTGCTGGTCATTCCATCAGCATCATAGTCCCCACAAATAGCTATTTTTTGTCCTTGTGCGATCGCATTTTTGAGAATCTCAATACTTTTAACTAAATCAGGAAATTCATCAATAGGCGAAGGTAAATTAACTACTTCTGGATTCACATAAGCCTGTGCTTGTTCTAAACTATTAATGCCACGATTAACAATTACTTCTGCAACGATAGGAGAGATACCTAAGTTTGTCATTAAATTATTAACTAAACTAGGATTTCGATCGTAAAATTTCCAACGTTGACGAGGTAAATTGTATTTCATGGCAACAGTTAACTAATTAATAATGAATTATTTGGCACGAAGGCATAAGGTTTTTTGCTCCCATACCAATTTACTTGAGTTCAATGTAAAAAACATTGAATGATAATGATTTTATATAGATAAAATTGAAAATGAGTATTAATTTCACTTCAACTTTAAATATAGCGTTTCTCATAGTTATAAGCTGATGTTACGCAAAAGACTTCTGGAAACGAGACAACACCTGTAGGGTTAGAATATATTCTCCTTCTACCAGATATAATGTGACTCATAATACGTCTAATGTGTATTAATTATTGAAACCCTTGTAATTTGGTTAATTATTCGGAATTAACGCTTTTTGCCTATGGCTGAAATCTTTATAGAATAAAGGTCATTTTTAATTCACATCAGACGTTCATAATAGAAATAGGGGACAAATTTTTGAGTACTTCCTCTGATAGTTAACAAATCTAGATCAAAAACGTTAATCTCAATGTCCTTTGTGTTCTCTGCGGTTAATTATCAACTATTTTCAAGATTGATGTCGTGATCCAAAAACTAAGTTTAAGTGGGTGGTTGGATATATAAAGCAATTTCAAATAAATCCCTAGCACCAGTAATTGCTTGACCTAAAAATAAAAACAAGGCAAAACAATTAAGAATGATATGAAGATTACGCCATTTTAGAGATTTATCTCGGTAAATGTCATCAATTATTGCGATCGAAAAAATCATTAACAAGCAAACAATGATTCCATAGTAGTAATGAGAAATATACCATTGGTTGGTACGACGAAAAACACCATCTTGACATCCTAAAATAACTATTCCCATACCGCTCAAAGTGGCAAAAACTCCCCGCCATAGTTTTCTCTTGGCAAATAATAAGCAAAAGAAAGATGCCAAAGTGAAAACAAACATCAAAATTAAAAAAATCAACAAAAATAAATTACTACTCCATAGCTCTTCTCGCAGAGTATTATTAATAATAGGTCTAGCTAAACCAATTAAAGTAACGATAACGACTGCACCAGATAACCATTTACCTATTTCCACATGATTTTTACCTACAGAAGGAGGAATTTTACTTTTATTTCCTTGTTTAATGCTTAATCTTCTTTGTCTGGTTTCCCATGCAAAATAACCAACTATACCGATGAGAGGAAACACTCCCAATATAACTAGTACTGGATGAATTAATATTGTGAATTGTTCTGTTGTGATGATTCTAAATTTTTTTCGATAATTAGTGTTAAAAACCGCTAAAGGCTTATACCTGATAACAAGAGCTAGATTCTGTATTATTGTTTACTAAAAATTCCTTGAGGACGTATAAGTAAAATACCAATCATAATAACTAATGCCACTGCTAATTTATATTCTGAACCAACTATAGAAACACTTAACTCTTGAGCCACGCCAATAATTAAGCCTCCTGCGATCGCACCATAGGGATTACCAATACCACCGAGAATAACCGATGCAAAAATAGGCAAAATCAAAAACCAACCCATATTAGGACGAACGGCGGTAATAAGTCCATAAAAACCTCCTCCCATCGCTGTTAAAACAGCGGTAATAATCCAAGTAAATAAAATTACCTGTTCCACATTAATCCCAGAAACTCTAGCTAAATCAATGTTGTCTGCCACCGCACGCATCGCCTTACCAATTTTAGTTTTTTGTAAAATCAGATGTAGAGCAATAATAGCCAGAATTGTTACCGCAATCACAATTAAACGATAATAAGTAATTTTAACACCTCCAACATCGATCGCTTCGATTAAAGGTAAATCATAATTACGATTAGTACCGCCCCAAATAAATAAGATACCATTACGCAAAAATAAAGCTAAACCAATAGATACAATAATCAAGCTCGTATCACTAGAACGTTTATTACGCATTGGTTTCCATAACAACTGTTCCGAAACTAACATTAAAACAACAGTTCCTACCGCCGCCACAACCATCGACAACCAAATATTAATTCCTCGTTCATTAATCCACCAAGCCCCATAAGCCCCCACCGTTAAAAAATCACCATGGGCAAAATTAGAAAGACGTAAAATGTCTAGAGTTAGGGTTAAACCCACTGCGGCTAAAGCAATAATGCTCCCAACTGCCAGACCATTAAATATGGCTTGAATTATTGTCGTTGTATCCATAAAGTTCAAACTAGTTAATTTTTTTTAATATTTTGCTTAAATCACCAATATTCAACAAATCTAAGTGATAATAAATAAGAACAAGTCATTCAGATTAGCAATCACCAATTATAATATTGACAAGGGAAAAAAACCTATTAATCACATTTAGTAATAATCAAATTTATTTAACCATTTTATTCCTACGTATTGGAGAAATAACTCAAAGCCTGTGACCTATAGCAACAGAAAAAAATTTCCAAGAGATTTACCAAAAATTAACGATAATATTCGTTTTCCCGAAGTAAGAGTCATTGATTCTGACGGGGAACAATTAGGTGTTCTGGAAACCAAAGAGGCAAATCGTATAGCTGACGAGAGAGAATTAGACCTCGTTTTAGTTAGCGAAACAGCTAAACCTCCTGTTTGTCGCATCATGGATTATGGCAAGTTCAAATTTGAACAGGAGAAACAAGCTAGAGCTTTGAAGAAAAAACAGCATAATGCTGATCTCAAAGAAGTGAAAATGCGTTACAAGATTGATGAACATGATTATCAAGTGCGAGTCAGTCAAGCTAAACGTTTTCTCTCATCTGGAGATAAAGTCAAAGCGACAATTAATTTTCGTGGTAGAGAAGCACAACACGTTCATTTAGGATACGAGCTATTAAACCGTCTTGCCAGTGATTTGGGTGAAATGGCAGAAATTCAACAAAAACCTAAAAAAGAAGGACGTAATATGATTATGCTTCTTTCTCCTAAAAAATCGACCTAGTGCTGAAATACATAATTTAAGTAATGTTGAATGGAAAATATTTAGTTCTTCGTGCTTAATTGGTATTTTGAATAAAACCCCATTTTATTTACAAACTATATTATTGAACTCTATCAAATAGTATAAAATCTATGGTGATAGCCATCAAATATAGAGAATGAATAATATGGAAAAGCCCCACCTTCAAGATAATAAGGTGGGGTTTTGAGGTTTAAATATATATTTTAGTAACTAGAAAACAGCAGGTTCATTTTGTTGCGTATCGTCGACCTCACCTTCATGGAGGTCAGCAAATGAACCTTTAGGCTCTTTGAGGAAGAACATACAAAGGAAAGCCACTATTAAACCCGCAACTCCTAATACTTGGAAAAAGCTGGCGTTAACAGCAGACATAATAGGCTCTCCACCGTTAGCTGCTCCAGAAGATTCAGTAAACAATAAACGAGTTGTTAAATAAGCAACAGCACCTACGTTACCATAAGCTCCTACATTACCCGCAATTTGACCTGTAATACGACGTTTGACCAAGGGGACGATCGCAAAAGTAGATCCTTCAGAAGCCTGTACAAAGAAAGAACAAGCCATGGTGAAAAGAACAACTAAGTAAATAGGCCAATTACTATTAACAGTACTCATTAACAGATAACCAATTCCCATTCCCGCAGTCAAAATAACCATTGTCCATTTACGACTACCAAGGTTATCAGATATCATTCCACCACCAGGACGAGACATTAAGTTCATAAATGCATAGGTTGAAGCAATAATACCTGCAGTGGCTTTATCTAGAGAGAATGTTCCTTCAAAGAAGGCAGGTAACATGGTAACAACGGCTAACTCAGAACCAAAATTAACGATATAAGTTAATTCTAATATAGCTACTTGGCTGAACTCATAACGATCTTCGGGGGGATAACGTTTTTTACCAGACAATAAATCTTTGTTAACTGTCCAACAATTATAAGCTTGAAATAGATATAAACCAATTAAGACGATAAAAGCAATATACATCCCTCCATCAGTTAGGAATTGAACTTTTTTCAAACGCCAAGCCAATACCATCAAGATTAAAGTTAGAGGTAAATTCATTGCCATTAGGAACCAAAAATCTCTTTTGGTGGTAACTTCCATTCCCCTAGCACTTTCAGGACGACGGTATTCTTTTCCAGGAGGTGTATCAGTTACGTTGAAGTAATAAAACATACCATACAAAGCAGCAATGATCCCAGTTCCAGCAATTGCCATTCGCCAATTTAATATATCACTAGAAATGGCTGGGAAAAAGAGAATTTTAAAAGTTTGTGGCTCACCAAATTGAAATGCACCAGGTATAAAAGATAGTCCGATCGCAAATATTACCATAGTGAAGGCAGAAAAAGCAGAACCAAAGTTGCCCCAACCACCATATATTCCTTCAGCAGTAACTACTTCCTTGGGTGGAAACCATTCGGCTACCATACGAATACCAATTACAAAACCTGCACCAACAATCCCCATTAATAATCTTCCTAGGACTAATTGGTTGAAATCTTGTGCTGTGGCAAAAATTAAACAAGGAATTGCCGCATAAATTAATAAAAGAGAATAAGTTAGTCTAGGACCATACTTATCTAAAAGCATACCAATTATGATCCGAGCAGGAACAGTTAAGGCTACGTTGCAAAGACCAATAGTCCCTAACTGAGGCTTAGTTAAGCCAAATTCTTGACCAATCGTTGTGGCAAAAGGTGGAAAGTTAAACCAGACAACGAATGATAAAAAGAAGGCAAACCAAGTAAGGTGTAGAATTTTGTAACGGCCTTTTAAAGACCACATTTCGCCAAGCATCGCTTATGTTCTCTCCGTATTTTTTACTTTAATCAGCAATAGTTAATTTCAGTTTTTTCTGAAATTGTCTAACTATTTTTATTAGTTTTCAATGATTATTAACTTATCCAGTTCAATATATAACCTTTGTATAGGTTGTTACATTTAGTTACATTTGATTCTTTACTTGCATATATTAAATGCTGATATTGCAAAACTTCGAAAATTCAGAACTCTGGGCAAAATCAGTACTCACCGTTCGCTTAAATTTAAATCCTATTCATTCATACAGAAGCCAAAACCTT
>JAAHTG010000164.1_pt2 | contig 15713 bp, 47 predicted proteins | sample 6116081 | NCBI WGS metagenome assembly JAAHTG01 (sample SAMN13939989, study PRJNA603662) | sponge metagenome | isolation source: marine sponge | host: Mycale hentscheli | place: New Zealand | collected 2005 | reverse complement strand
CAAACAATTAGGGAAGAAATTGCAACTGAGAAATGAAGAGAAGTCATTGAAGTCTACCAGATTGAATACAGGCAAAATTGATAGAAGATTGATATCTCAATTAGGATTTCAAAATGCTAATGTGTTTCATAGAATTGTAACTGACAGATACAAAAATTTCTTCATACATATTTCAATTGATGCATCCGGATCAATGGGAGGTCGAAGATTTAGAAATGCCATTAAATCTGCAGTAGCAATTGCTCAAGCAGCATCTATGACAACAGGGATCAGAGTTCAAATATCACTGAGAGGTACAAGTAATTTAGAAGGCAACTTAGAAAAGACAGTTACAGTATATGCATATGATAGTGCAGTAGACAAAATGTCTAAGATAAAAAAGTATTTTCCATATCTGCAAACGTTCGGATGTACTCCAGAAGGATTATCTTTTAAAAGTATTCTTCCATATATCAAAGCAGATGCAAAAGGAGATGAATGTATATTCATTAACTATTCAGATGGAGCTCCTAGTTCAGTAAGTGGTGTTTCATATACATATAATGGTATTGACTTTACTAGAAAAGTTATTAATGAAATGAAGGAAATAGGTATCAATGTATTATCATATTTTATCGATGGTAGATCTGATGGATGGTGTGCAGATGCATTTCGAAGAATGTATGGTAACAATGCAGAATTTATAGATACCAGTAACCTTACTCAAATTTCAAAGTCAATTAATAAAAAGTTTTTAGAACTATCAGAAGCAATATAATATGATAAAAAAAGAATGGTTTTGGATGTCGACCTATAAAAGACAAAAAGAAGATCATTGTCATTATTCGGGATTACCATCCCCAATGGCATATGAAAATAAACAAAATAAAATAACAGTTATGAAAAAATCAATTTTGAAATGGTACCCAATTGGTATCGCTTTTATTTGTATGCTCTATTCAGTAGGATTAGGGTTGTATGGCAATACAGCTGAAGCAATGTATTCAGCACATTGGCCAGGAACAATATTATTATTTAGTATAGCAATCAATCAAATTAAAAAGTTATGAGTATAATATTTTTTGGAGTTGGATTTGTTATATTTTCAATTTATTTAATATTCTTAATTGCAAATATAATATACAACGGTAATAAGCAACAAGAAGAAAATTATCCAAATTTAGACAATGATGTTATAGATATGGATGGAATTGGAAATCAAGGTAGAATCCCAAACAATAATTAAAATGGTAACAAAAAGAGAACAACGAGACGGAAGAGTAATTAATCTTCCAGTATATGTTAGTAATCATATAACAGACGAAATGATTAGATTATTCTTAGAGACAGGCAAAGCAATGTCAGTTAATGCTGGAAGAATATCAGAGCAAGTGGTACTTCCTTATTTAGAAACCCATTTTAAATGTAAAGGAGAAGTTGTTGATGCAGATGGATATGATCATTTATTTAAGAATGGCATTCGAAATGAACATAAAAAATTAGTCATTACGGGTACTAAGACAACTGCTATAGCAAAAAGATTAGGAGAAAATAAGCGAGGTAAATGTGATACTATATCATTTCATCATCCTGCACAAAACGCTATTTATGTTATAAAAGCAGATACATTTTATAAACATGTATCATTGAATCATGATAAGTATTGTAACACGTATGATGTAATGTTTTATCGTGATATGCAACTAGAAGGCAAAGGTAAAAGACTAAAAAGCTATACAAGAGATAACACTGAAATGTTATTGAAGTATGCAACTAAATTGGAATTATAATGGAAGAACCATCATTTTTAATGTATACGATAGTATTAACATTAGTAGCACTAGTATGTGGAGGAATATTATTAACAATGTTTTTAATGTCAGAATATATTAGTAAACTTATTAGAAACAGAAAAACCCGCAAAACGTTTTGGAAATTTCCAAAAGAATAATTATAATAGATTATGGAAACAGAACAAATTGAAGTTAATGAATTGATAGCCAGGAGAGTACCACCAGGAGATAATTGGATACTGGTTGCAGATGAAACTGATACAGTACATCCAACATTAACTGATACATTAGAAGCTTGGTTTAGTATAGCCGGCGAAAAAGTTGAATTTAGATTAGCTCCATTAGATAGTAAATTATATGCTATCAGATACGAGCAAAAACAAATAGAACAACCTAAACCTAAAAAGTTTAATTTATATGGGGAATAAAATACGTAATAAATTACATCAGTATTTAAGAAAACAACGCCATGAAGCATATATACTAAATAGAATAGTAGAGTTAAGAAATCAAATATGTCGACAAGCTTGTATGTATGGTACAGTCGACGAAATAACTAGAACGGTGTATTTAAAATATAATAAGCGTTTAAGTGAATTACAAAATAAATAATTATATGAAGAAATTAATAAAGATAGTAGGATTGGCATTAGCCGGATTAATGACATGGTTCTCTCCTGTACAGATGGCTAACTCCGGGATTTGTTGCGTAGCTTGTGCTATGAAAAAAGAAGAAGAAGTTAAAATTGAATACGTAAAAGAAGAGGATACAAAAGAATGAAACAACTATTAACTGAAAAAGAAATAGACATACAAAGTAAAATTATAGCAAAACAAATTAATGATAAGCATAGAGACGATAAGACTCCAGTAGTATTTGTTGGACTACTTAATGGATGTTTTATGTTTTATTCTGATTTTATAAAAAATCTTTCAATTGATATAGAATGTGATTTTATGAGAGTAAAGTCTTATATATCAAAAAAGAAACAAGGAGATGTTCAAATAACTAAAGACTTAGAGACAGCGATCAAAGGTAAACATGTATATATTGTAGATGATATATATGACACTGGTAACACTATTAATGCTGTTATTGATTATTTAAAAGTTAAAGATCCTTCCATGATATCAGTAGTAACCTTATTGAGAAGAAAAACTTCTCCTCCGTTACTAGTACCAAATTCATTTGTAGATAATCATTATAATGTTTTTGAAATTGATGAAGAGTGGGTAATAGGTTATGGATTAGACAATGATAACGGACATTGCAGAAATTATAGAACAATATATGAAATTTAGATCAGGAAAATATGCAGGATTAACTATAGATCATGTTAGAACAATAGCTCCATGGTACATAAAATGGGTTAAAGAGAATCGCCCGGAGATGCTAAAAGAACATATATATAAACCAAAAAATTCTAATACAATTCCATTTCAGCCATTTGCTGGGTTGAAACCATGTTATGATTTTGATACAACCAAAAAATAAGTTATGCAATTAATAAATAAATGGAAACATAAATTAGGATTAGACGATTGGTTTATAACTACTGAAGCTATTAGTAACAATCAAGTAACATATCCAAATGATTTAGATTTAAAAGAATTTATTGGTATTACTATTGATAGTGATAATAAATTTGGAATAATAAATCATACTAGACCATTAACCCCTTTTGATGTGATACATGAACTATTACATGTTAAGTATCCTTCATGGACCGAAGAACAAGTAAATAATCAAACAAATATATATCTAAACAATGAATAACGAACAAATACAAGAATATGTTTATAAGAATTATAAATCATATAAAGATAAAACATTAATTATTACAGAATACTCAAATCATTTTTCTATTCGAAGACATAAAGATGAAGCGCCTTTAGTTTTAGGAAAAACAATATTATCATAATGGAAACAAGCAAAATAGTAATTTTAATAGTATTAAATGTTATTCTTATGTTAGGTTGGACAATAGCATTAACCCAAAAACAATTAAAAGAAGGTAAAAAGTTAGTTAAAAAGGGTTGGATGAAAATACTAGTCAGAGAAAGAAAATTAACACCTAAAGAACGTTTAGCAGCAAGAATAGGTTATCTAGGAGCAGGTTTATTAATAGCAGCTCAATGGACAGTAGCACCACCTTTATATATAGCAGGATTTATTTGCGTATTAATTCAAACAGCAGTTCGTAAACAATGGAATTTAGTTGCATTACAAGTAAATGGGTTGATAGCTTGGATAATACATTTATTATCATGAAAAAATATTTAATTATATTATTATCAGCACTAGCATTAGAAATAGGCAGCACTATGTATATTAGTTCAGTAGCTGATAAAGAGATTTATTCAACAGCCTTTTGGGCCTTTTTAGGACCATTTATTGCTCTACCATTTGCTGGGTATGTAGCTGATGAAAAAACATGGAAAGGAAGATTATATTTAGCACTTTCAAGTTCTATAGGATATACTATAGGAGCTTTGTTATCAATGTATTTTATATTAAACTAATGAAAAAACAATATTATTGTGAAATGGAAAGTCCTATCTATAGACAAATTATAGCCGAAAAGTTAAAAATAGAAGGAAAAGAAATTAAAGGAAATAAAAAAGGTAAAAGAAAAAATGTCATTATATAAATGTAGTAACTGTGGATCTACTAAAGAAATAACAAATCAAACTATTAAAATAATTAATGGTTCTGCAGAGATAGTCGAAGCATTATGTAAATGCGGTCATTACATGAAAGATACATCTGGATTTAAAGGTTATCCAAATTTAATAAGAACAGAACCATCACTAAAAGGATAGATATATGATAGGAAAAAATAGTAAATTTAAAGTAGGAGATAAAGCATTTAAGCCTAAAGGGTATAAATACCCATGCACAATCGTATCAGTATTCGAAACAACATCAGGAGAAGTGCGTATAGTAGGCGAAATGGATGATTATAAGATGTTACACATATTTAATGAAACACAATTAGAGCATAAAAAATGATCATGACCGACGAAAAAAAATCAATAATGGCATTAATAATATTACTAATAATATTATGTTTACATCCATCATGTACAAATATCAATGCACAAAACTTGTCTAGTTATAATATAGCTATCGATGAGTTGCACAAGGTATTTCCAGAAGTAGATTTAAATATATCCAAACCACAAACTATTTATAACAAAGAAGTTAACATGAAAGTTGTAACATTTCTAACTGGTGCAACAATGACAACGATTGGAGTAGTAAATATATTAAATGGCAGAAGCTTTGATCATAAAAGTGTTAGAAACACTGTTCCTTTAGATCCACATAGAGTACTAGTAGGAGTAGGATTAGTTACAATTTCAATAAGTATTTTTATATAATTTGGTTGGATCTTTGAAATCTATTTCTTATAATATAGAAAATAAAAGGTATGAATCAAGAAAAAGTAAATTTAAGTTGGAATAATAAATCTCAATACGATTGGGAGTTATGTTGTAATATTAATTCAGATAATCCAGTTATCACCTGGAATGAATATTCTGAAATGAATAAAATTCATGTTGAGTTTGAAGAAGGATGTGAAAAATTAGGATTCAAGTTACCTTTTCAATCATAAAATAAAAGGAATATATGAGTTATAAATTAGGAGATAAATGGTCAAGAACATTTGACTATGATGGTATGTTAGAAAAAGGCACTGAAGCTAGTGTTAAATGGTCTATAGAAGATTTACAAATGTTATATGATTCGTTTGAAGATGTAAATTATCATAGAGAAGCTGGACACTTATGGGCAGCAATACAAGAATTAAAAAAAGGATCTGTTACTGAAACAGCTAGATATGATATGGATAAGTTTAACGCTGATTGCGAAAAGACATTGTCAGAATTTACTCAACCAGAAACAAAATTTGATACTGATTGGGATGACGACCTAGACGATTGGGATATAGTAGCACCAGTTTAATTTTAAAATATGAGCCTAGATAGTTATTATGCCATGACGGCAGCAAGAAGAAACAATACTACCATTGAATCTGAGATGGAGAAAAAAGGATATGTTAAAGATTATTACATTGGAGCAGGAGCTTGGCAATGGAAAAAAGTGTTAAAAACGGTTGGATAATTGAATTAGAATTCTTATTATATAGAAAAAAATAAGAGATATGACAGATGAAAAACAAATAGAATTAGCAAAAAGATATTTAAATGTTACATTCACAGAAGACTTTGATAATGCAGACATATATTGTTATACAGAATCAACCAGAGACGGATATGACATATATGTTCTAACCCATGACCATACCGCGCCAAGTATTTGCGAAGACGTATTTTACTATGATTCAGAGCTAGCTAGCTCATTAATGGAAGAAATTGAATCATATGGAGGATTTATTAAAGTACATATTGATAGCTATTTAGCAGATGACATTTACTTAGATGATCAGTTCCTAGAATATTTTGTTGAGCACGCAGAAGAAATTATTAAAGATTTCAAAGATGAATTATCGGAAGAAGAGATACAAGAATTTGAAGTTGAACATGGTTTAATTGAAGAGGATGAAGCTTAAGAAATACGACATAGCAATAACTAAGCCTTGGAGCAAAGAGATGTATGCTCATAACGATGAAGTGTTAAGAGAGGTTGTAGAAGAAGTTAAAGCAAAATGGTTAGTTGCGTATCATGATTTAGAAAACGAATATTATATCGGATCTTCAGATGATGAATCAGAGTTTCAAGATGCTCCATGGAATCAAGAAGCTGATGTAATATTGCAAGATATTCAAGAAGCAGTATTGGTAACTTCATATGGTAGTGGATTTACGATACATGATGTACATAATGATGTTCATCAAGAATTAGAAGTAATGGCTTATTGGAGAGCTAAAGAAGTAGCAGAAGATTTGTCATTGTCATTGAGTAAAGAATTTATTGGATTAGGATAATGGCTCGTAGTTGGAAATTTAGGGAAATAGGTAGTAGGAATAAAAAGACAGGTAAGTTATCCTATTATGATGTAACAGTTATTGATCATCGAATATCCAATTGTAACTGTAAAGCAAAAGAATTCAGACCATATACTCCATGTAAACATATGCTACGATTAAAAGAAAAATTATCATATTATACTATTTAAACATGTTAGAAAGATTACAAAAGTTTGTTGATGAAATGAAATCCACTTCATCACTCAATGAAAAAAAAGTTATTATAGATTCAATAAAGACTGATAAGTTCATTACATCGTCATTAAATTATACATATGATCCATATAAAAAGTATTATGTAACCAGTAAGACATGCAAAAAGAATTCTGGATTATTTAAATACAATCTTTATAATGATTTATTTGATTTGTTAGATGATTTAGCAAACAGAGTAATTACTGGGCATGATGCAATTGCAGCAGTAAATGGTTTTATAACAGCCAATACTAAATATGAAGATCTAATCTTTTCCATTATCGATAGAAACCTAGAAATTAGAGCATCTGATTCTGTTATCAATAAAGTTATACCAAATTTAATTCCAACATTTGATGTTGCATTAGCAACTAAATATGAACCTAAATTTTGTGACTTTGAAAATGAAGATTGGATGGCATCTAGAAAATTAGATGGAGTCAGATGTCTTATAAGAAAAGAAGGTAACAAGGTAAACGCATATTCTAGACAAGGTAATGAATTCACAACCTTACAAAAGGTAATTAATGATGTGTCTAAGATACGAGGTAATTTTGTATTAGACGGAGAGATTTGTTTAATGGATGAAAATGACAATGAAGATTTTCAAGGAATTATGAAACAAATCAAAAAGAAAGACCATCAAATAGAAAATCCTAAGTATGTGATGTTTGATTGTTTGGAGATAGAGGAGTTTGATAATAAAGTTGGTAATATAAATCTAGAACAAAGATATGAATCTCTTAATGATATCGATCTTTCAAAATATCCTACATTAGATGTATTAGAACAACATAGTATATCAAGTATTGACGAATTAACTACAATGATTGATGAAGCAGAAAAACAAGGCCATGAAGGTGTTATGTTAAGAAAGGATGTGGGATACGAAGGTAAGAGATCAAAAAATTTATTAAAATGTAAAAAGTTTTTTGATGCTGAATATGAAGTGTTAGACATTGAATTTGATAGTCATAGAGTCATTAGAGAAGGCAAAGAAGTTGTAATACCGATGTTAGCTAATGTATGGATTGAACATAAAGGTTACAAAGTAGCAGTTGGATCAGGATGGAATCAAGAACAAAGAATACGATACCAAGCAAATCCAGAACAATTGTTAGGTAAAACAATTACCGTTCAATATTTTGAGGAAACAAAGAACCAGGATGGAGGATTGAGCCTTAGATTCCCTACAGTGAAACATGTATATGAAAACGGCAGAAATGTCTAAAAATTATTGGATTATTTAAATTAATTCCTTATTATATAGAAAAGATAAAGATATGAATAAATTTGAAACTTATTGGGATAATTTCAATACAGAATTGTATGCATTAGTGAGACAAGTAAAAAAACAAAATATAATACACTATATCAGTTCATCCTTAAAGGATGCTAATGGGATAAACTTAAATTAAAATGGACTTAGTATTTTTTATATTTATAATAGGATTGGGACTAGTAACTTTATGGACCATGGAAAAACCAGAAGGAAATGAATAACAAAGATTTATATCATGATGTTGCAACCGCAGAAACGTTGGATAAATTTAGAAGAGTATTAATGAATGTATTTGATGGAGACGCAAATGCCATGTTAGGAGAATTAGAATCCAGAATGGTATCAAATGAAGATTATGAGACGGCAGCACAAATGCGTGACATAAGAAAGAAATTAAATGACTAAAAAAAGGACATTGAACGAGTATAGACAAAGTAAAGAATATACTAAGAACCCATGGGCATTACATGGAGTACCTAGAATAGGATCTGAAGGAGTAGTAGAGTCAGAAACAGATGATTACGAAGAAGAAATTGATGATGAATCGGATTCATATTATGAACTTATTAAAAAATTAAAAGATTTAAGAAAACGATATCCAAATGATCAAGAATTTGGCAAACGAGTAGCAATAATTATAAAATGAAATATTGGGTAATACATAGAGAACATGTTAATAGCAAATTTGCTATTGAATATTACAATGATAAACTAGTAGCAGAATCCAGACAAAAGGATCTTAGACAACAATATCATGATGTATTAATAGTAGAGCAATCAGATATCAATGAAATGTATTTGCAAACAAGGACAACGAAATGAAAAGAAAAATGAGAACATATAGAATAACTTCAATGATATTAATGATAATATGTACAGTATTACTTGTTAAATCAAATTATCACAACAGCGAGAAAGCAGATATAATTGACAAGTATTTTGATCTACAATCTGAATATGATAAGATATATGATGATGTGCAACAATTGGAAGTGTATTCAGAAAGGTTAGAAAATCAAATTGATATATTAACTAGTTTTATTGCCGATTCAGAATATGAAATTGATACGGTGACGAGCGGAAAAGAAGTAGTACGTTAGTACGCCCCGGCGGTACCTTTCAGGCACCTTGGATCGTAACAAGAAAAAGAAATGACAACAGCGACATTGGAATATTTAATGGAAGTGCATTATTGGGCATTGGTGGAACTATTTGTTTTTGCCTTTGCCGTATACTTTGCAAAGTCATGGATAGACTATTGGTTCCAAAGAAGATTGAGAAAGCATGAGCAAGAAAAAGAAAGAAAACAAAAAGATTAGAGACAAGTATAGCATGACCGCAAAAGAAGCAGAAGCCCAAGGATTGATACCAAAAGACTTTCATTTGTTTGATAGGGTAGAAATGAAAGAGTATCAGGCTCAGTTCGATGGATACAAAGAGTGGGAACAAAAGATTAAGGAGCGTGAAGACAAAGAAGGCCCTAACGCCAGCTTGGGAGTATGACAACATACGAGATAACAGCAAATGGAAAGACGTTACAGACTTGCACAGGAATGGAATTGTATACGGCCATATTAACAAAGTTTGAAATAGAATATACCGTAAAAGAAATTGAAGAATGAGACAATTGAGTTTTGATAGATTGGAAGATCATGAGGATATAGCAAGACTAAGCTTTGACAATGCATATGAATTGCTTGTAGGCAATATGACATTTGATGAGTTGTCTCAACAAGATGAGTTTTATTTACCAAAGGATTGGGAAGATCCCAATGTGCTATTGCAATACTATGAAGCAGAAGAAGAATATGAGCGATGCATTAATATAGTGAAAAGTATAACAAATAAAAAATGATTATGAAAGAGTTTTTATATCACGCATTAGGTTTATGTGGAGAACATTTACATCCACACCTAGTAAATGTTACGGCGATTGTAGCAGTAACAGTAGTAGCAACAAGTATAGTAGCATACAGAAGAAGTACTAAATGATAATGACACAATTAGTATATATAGTAGTATGCGTTATAATGACAATGATAAAAGAACAGTTATGAGAAGTAAAGAAGAAGTAGCATTAGCTTATATAGTTATATGTTTAGTAGTAATACCAGTAGTAGCTTTATTCCCTGAAGTAATACTAATAGGTATAATAGGTTACTGTCTATACATACTGTATAGCCATTACACGTATAAAGGAGAATAGCCGTAAGTATTGCTAGACTATATACCTTTAATTTTTAGATAATTTTTAGTACCATATAGTAATAGCTATAGGTGTCTATTATTTTTAGAATACATACAAACCACTTTGTATTTCAAAGTATTTTTAGAAAACACGAATAGTATTTTTAGATTGTGATGTGTGTATTGTATATATGAAGAATGGTTTAGCTCCCTTCCTGGCGTTCCAGTTTATTTTTAGTGCGTGTAAGCTCTTTATTTTTAGATACTATGGGGAGGAGGCCTGGAAGTATTTTTAGTCCAATATATGTGCTTTTACTTTTAGATTATATTTAGACGCATATTTACTTTTAGTTCAGATCACTAGCTATACGGAGTAATACTTTTAGAATTATTTTTAGAAAAAAGGTTGGATTCTTGGTTGTTTCTTCTTATTATATAGAAAAATAAAAAGATATGACAAAAGCAAGCACATTTTATAAAAGGAATTATACCAATGGTTATCAGGCAAAAGTAGAATATTGGATTACAGAATTACAAGTAGCAGTTAAGTATGATGATGAGTTTCAGATCAGAAAAGCTAAAAGTAAATTAGATCACTTTATACCAAAACAAGCCGACTACCTAAATAAAAAGTATTATGACCTCCTAGCAGAAAGAGTAGGAGTAGTGAGCCAAGACGGATTCGAAGTTAAGACAATCCAGAAATAAAAAGATATCGCCCTGGTATATGGCATCATTATATACTCATATCTCTAAATATGGGAGCAGACTTCATATCCCTGCTCCCTTTCTTACTTTCAGGATACTTTGTAACTCAAAGCACTTTGTTTAAAAAAAGTTGCAAAAAAATTAGGATCCGAACGTAAAAATGCTTATATTTAAGTAATTAATAATTAAAAAATAAATATATGAAAAATAAAAATGTAATAATAAGCGATTTCGAAATAGTGGAAAATAATTTATTAGGAATTAATACGGATAAATTAATAAATAAATTTTTGGAATTATTTAGTAGCGATCCCGACAATATGTGTAATAGTAAATATGTAAATAAATTAAATAATTTTTTAAACGAAATTAATAGTAATTATATTTGTGTAAATAAATTAAGTGTAAATGACGAGGGCGAAATATTTTGGAAATTTAAATTAAAATAAAAAAAGTTTAATATTTTTGAAAAAAAGTATGCAAAAAGGTTGACTCGCATACTTTTTTTCCTTATATTTAAGTAATTAAAATTTAAAAAATAGGATATGACAAAAGTAAATAAAATAGTAATTGATAGTAGTGTAAGTTATGATGGATATGACAGATACGTGGAAGGCTATTATAATGTTGATGATAATAATGTATATAAATTTGAGTTAGAGACGGATGATGGATTTACTAGTATAAATTTAATTGACGGAGATGCGTTTATAAATTTAGAGGATGAGGATAGTTTATTGGAATTTGGAATTGAATATAATGATGCTGAATTATATGATGAAATATTAAGCTTTGTTAACAATAATGGCTTTGGCTTTATAGGAGAAGAGTTTGAGTAAAAAAGTTTAAACAAAGTTGGTAAATAATTAGGATCCTACATTTATTTGCCTTATATTTAAGTATTAATAATTAAAAAATAGAGAATATGACAAGAGCAAATTTATTATCAAAAATAGAAGAGACATTTAACAAAATATATCAGTTCACGAACAGAATGGGCGATGAGGCTTTAAATGTATTAGACAAACATGTAACTGCTTATAATTTAGACAATGAGTATACTATATGCTTAGAGGCACAAATTGATGAGGCCGATCCGGTTAATTTATCCAAAGACACATTATCATATTTATTAGACGCTCATTTAGACGCACTGTCTGATTTGAGATGTGAATAACTTTTTTAAAAAAACATAGGGAAAAGGTTGACTCGCATTGATTTTTTCCTTATATTTAAGTAATTAAAATTTAAAGGATATGGATATATTAAAAGAAGTAGTAGAAGTAACGTATACGGAGATAGTCTCAGTATGTTTATTATGCGTAACGCTAGGCATAATAGTAGCAATGGTAATTGAAGAATTTAAAAAATAGATATATGAATGGAGGTTTACAAGCACATTGGCAAGACGAATGGATATTGTTAAAAAGAAAATGGAATATGATGCATCCCGATGAAAGAGGTAAATGGGAAGATTATTATGATACAAATAGAAAATAAGATATGAAGAAAATAGATAAAATAGTTAAGGATATGATAGAGCATGCAAATAATGCCGGAACAGTAGTCGAAGAACCTAATCCGTTAGAGAAAATACCAGGTTTCATGGGTACCGAAAAAGGAGGTTAAAAAAGTTTAAAAAAAGTTGGCAAAAGATTAGGATCCTATCCTTTTTTGCCTTATATTTAAGTATAATTTAAAATTAGGATATGAGTAAAAAAATGAGTAAAGGTTATGATGCGCAGGATAGAGTCCTCGCAGGATTTAGGAGAGCCGCAAAGTCTTCTAATATTAATAGCGCTGTCGCAAGAGCTATGAGAAATAAGAAAAAAGTTAAAACGCAGAATGAGGATGTAGTATTTAGTCCTTTGGCATTAATACAGTTATTGAATGGGTAAGATATATGTAAGCACAGGCGCCGTAGTGACGGATACACCAAGCGTCAAAAAGTATATGGGAGAAATTAAGAAGGCTCCTTTATTAGATAGAGACGAAGAATCTAAATTAGCAACGGCTGCATTGGCTGGAGATAGAAAAGCAGTTAACAAGTTAGTGGAATCCAATTTGAGATTCGCTGTACAAGTAGCTAAGCAATATCAGGGAATGGGTATTGAGTTAGAAGACTTAATAGGATTTGCTAACTTAGGATTATTTGAAGCAGCAAAGAGATTTGATCCTAGCAGAGGATTTAAATTTATATCCTTCGCAGTATGGTATGTGAGAGCTGAATTGCAAAAGTGTTTAAATGACTTGAGCAGAGTAGTAAGGATTCCATCTCATAAAACAATGACGGAAGGTAAAGAGTTCTCAACTCTTAGCACTAGCAAAAAAGTTGGTGACGATGAAGAGAGTGAAACATATGCTGACAGATACTTATCTGGAGAGCAAGCTAAGGCAAAACACGAAGTTACAGATCTTAAAGAAATGCTTAGTGTAGCATTGAATAGCCTAAAGCCTAAGCAAAGAGATGCCGTTAAAATGTTTTATGGTATTGATAGAGACTATGCAATGCACATGGAGCATATAGCTGAGGAGTTAAATGTTACAGGTGAGAGAGCAAGACAATTGGTTAGACAAGGTGAAAAAGCTTTGCAAAGTGTAAAAGGCATAGATAAGCTATTACAATACCTCTAAAAATAAATTAAACTTTTCTGGTAAAAGATTAGGATCCTATCAGAATTTACCTTATATTTAAGTATAATTTAAAAAATAGAGATATGTATAGTTTATGTGCTAAGTATTATGATAAAGAGTTCGCAACGGTAGACGAACTGATGAATGACGTAATGTTATCCGGAATGGATCCGAATTACGAAATTACCCTGAACGGTGGAGGTACCGGTGAAATGGCCTGTGATTTGTTAGTATTCTAATAGGAAAATAAGTTTAAACTTTTCTTGCAAAAAGGTTGACACGCACGGATATTTTCCTTATATTTAAGTATAATTTAAAATTAGAGATATGAATAACATTTATAAGCCGGCCAGGATAGATGGCAAATTAGTAGCAAAGAATGTAGCTACCGGGAGTATCGCTCCAGAAAACTTAATAAGATATATACAAATTAGAAACGCTGAAAAGAATAGTGAGTTGCTAGTTGTTAATGGTAATGGTAGAGTAAGCAGAATGCATAATACCAATTACAAAAGCAATGAGCCGCAGAAGCTAAGCTTTATGTCAGTAGTGGAGAAGAGAGATCCAAAGGTTATGTTTAATAACTTGGAAAGACTTACCAAGATGGTAGGTAGAGGTATACAGCCATCCTTAGTTATTACAGGTGGTGCCGGATTGGGTAAGACTTATTTAGTTAAAAAGACATTAACTGATATGGGATTAGAAGAAGCTAAGCAATTCGTTCACTTTAAAGGTAGAGCTACCGCAGCCGGATTGTTTGTAACGCTTTATGAGAATAGCGATAAGATAATTGTGTTAGACGATTGTGATAGTGTATTCAAAGACATGGATGCTGTTAATATGTTGAAAGCTGCATTGGATAGCTATGACACTAGAAAGCTTAGCTATATTAGTACTAAGCCATTGAAGGATGCCTATGGTGATCCAGTTCCTAGACACTTTGAGTTTACTGGTAAGATAATCTTTATCTCTAATATATCTCAAAGCAAATTAGATGAGGCAATCAAATCCAGATCCTTTGTAAGTGATATTAGTATGAATACCAAGCAAATGTTCCAAAGAATAGATGACTTGAAGAATGACATTGAAAAGAAGATTCCTAATGAGGTTAAGGATAAGGCTTTGGAAATAATGAAAGGCTTGGAGAAGAAGTATGATGGAGTAGAGATTAATCTAAGATCCTTTATCAAAGCTTGTAGAATATGCGCAATGGGATTTGATAACGCTGAAGGAATGGTAGCGGAGCAGATTATAAAGGCTTAAAACTTTTTTAAAAATAAAAGGCAAATGATTAGGACTTACGGATTATTTGCCTTATATTTATATAAATAAAAAATAAGAGATATGAGCAATGAAAAACAATTAGTAGGGCAAGAGTTAGTAGACTTCTTAATGAGTCGATGGAATATGACTGAAGACGAAGCTCTTCAAAACTTAGCAGAGAATATTGGTAACGTTAACTTAAATAAATAATCCGGATATGAAGATAAAAGAAAATATAGAAGCAGGTATGTACTTCACCTTTAAGAAGACACATAGACATTATAGCGACGACTATGTATATAAATTTGAGATAAGTCCTAGTTCAGGCTTTATGCATTTAATAAAGTATCATACACATAGCAAGACAGGAGAGTATGTATTCAATGACTTAGTATCAGTTAGACGTATAGGAGAGAATAGCTTAGACTATTATAAGCATGACATGTTCGGTAAGAGAACGAGAGGTAGAATACATTATGATAATATTGATTCGTTCTTCTATATTAAACAAGACGTAGAAGGTAATGACTATACTCATATAGAGAAAGCCGCTTAACATATATTATAACAAGACGCCTGGACTATATCGTATATAAGTCATAAGCAAGGGCAGGGATAGACTTCGGGGAGACCTGGGGTCTATTCTACGTTATAAGGGTATAGGGTAGGGGTTAGGG
>JAAHTG010001497.1_pt1 | contig 15718 bp, 18 predicted proteins | sample 6116081 | NCBI WGS metagenome assembly JAAHTG01 (sample SAMN13939989, study PRJNA603662) | sponge metagenome | isolation source: marine sponge | host: Mycale hentscheli | place: New Zealand | collected 2005 | reverse complement strand
GATAATCTTCGTTTACTCTTGTTCCTGTTGAGTTTCTGTCAAAGTCAAAGTCGGCATCTGTTACAAGTTTTACACTTACATTATCCCAATTATTATATACACTTGTGCTTGATGATTGATTAACTACTCTAATTCTTAAATTTGTTTGCCCTGCTGTTATTTTTATTTTAAAAGAAAGATTAGTATTACTTGTACTTCCTACCTCTACAGGGGAAGCAGAGCCATCATAAGCATTTAGCCTACCCTCTACAGAGCCACCATAAATAAAATCAGCTTTTATTTCGTATGTTTGACCTCCAACAACAGTAATATTTTGTTCTGCATTTCCAAACCCTGCTGTAGATACTACTTTTAAAGAATTATCAACTACTGACAAAGTAGAGCTGTTAGCAGTCCAATTTGTAGTGCCATTAGCAAAATTTCCATTAGTAACAAGCTCTGAGCCTAAAGCATAAGCAGGTTTTATAGAATATAAGTAGTCCTCAGCATAAGCTGTAGGTGTGGTTATTATGGATGCTTTTTGTAGTAAACTCATTGTATATTCTCTAATAGTTGTATAGTCATTGTGTTGTTTTCGTATGTCTGCACTCTCCTGTTTAAATCAGAAGTCAAATACTCTACTATATAATCATCTCCCCAACTATTAGTTGTTGTTGCGTTGCCCCAATAACTCTCGCTGTATGATTTGCCCCAATTTATTGTATTCGCCATCTTTTTCTTGTCGTTTTAAATATTGTTTTAGTTTCTCAACATTAATCTTTTTCGGTTTATACATACTTATAATTACAATACCCAGCTATGAAAATTAACATCCTTGTCAGGGTACATATCTTCATTAGAGTTAGAATTATATTCTGGATATAATGTCGAGTTATAAGTCATGTAATCAATAAACCTTCTAGTATAAAACTCTGCTGTTTCTGAAACCTTGTTTATCAGCATTGCAACCTCTTCTTGTGTTACAGAATCAGAGTTCTCGCTTCTATGTTTAAATACTCCACCGTTACCTATCTGGTACATAGCAAACGGAAGATAATTACTTTGTGTAAACCATATTAACATTGGCTTTATATAAGTTGTTAATAATGATTTGTAATGTGCGTTAGCAGGTAAATTTATATCATTACCTGTTGTGATTAGTGTTTGTAATTTATTGTATAAATCTGTTCCTAAATAGTTTTGTATGTGCGTATCTTGTGCTACCTCAATAAACTGAATTACCTTGTCAGCATCTAAGTTCCCATCTATTATGGATTTTCTCTTTAAGTCTATTACTGTTATAAATAATGCTTTTGCCATAATCTTAACTATTTGGATAAGCTCCTGAGTTCGGCATATCTGCTGGTCTAACAGATACCTCTGAAGGATTATTAGGTTCTACAAATCCATCTTTTGTTGCTTGATTAACACTAATCTTTGCATCATCAGATACTTTCTTTTTATATACTCTTAACTCCCAGTAATGCTTACAGTTTTTACCACCCTTGTATTTAAACAGAGAATAGTTTCTACCTTTGTGTCCAAGCTTTTTGTTTACTCCTCTGAAACTCATTAGTCCAATATCTTCTTTTCTAAATACAATATTGTCCTGAGTATATAATTCCATTCTTTTACAAAACTCTCTACTATTAGGAGACTTTCTTACAGGCATATAAGCATACCTTACTTTGTATATTCCTCTGTCCTGTTTAGACTTCTTGTTAGGAGCAGACTTAATACCTGCTAAATTATCCAAATTAAAGCCCTTTTCCGAGTCTTTTACCTCTTCGGAATGTATAAGCTCCCAATCGTCAGAGATACGCTCTCCTAGAGCCTCTAATTGCTCCAAAAGGTCATCTCCTTCTTCATCACTAAAATCTGTTACTTCCTGTGAGCTTAATTTCTCTCCTGTTTCTTCTTCTCTCTTAACTCTTGTAGAGATGTTGTCTAGCTCTGTAAACTCAATCGGTTGTAGAGTTACAAAGTATAAGTTCAAGTATATCTTGTTAAAGTTAAGTATGTCATTAATACCTTCTATAAGACCTTCTTGAAACGGTCTAATAACAATATTGTCCATCAATATAGAAGCAGTTCTTAACTCTTCTGCATTATTCCCAAACCCTGTATTGTCTTTAATCCCCAAAAGAATAGGAGATACAATACCATGTCCTAACATAATCTTCTCTCTGCTCTCATCAGATAAGAACTGATATTGCGCATGAGCATCTGGTAAGTGTATAGGTTCTAGGTCTGCTTTAGTTTCTATAGATTCGTTAAATGCCAATATAAATTTGCCTGCATTAGAACTGCCACTAAATTTGTCATATATTTTTCTTTCAATAATCTCTTGAGTTTCCTCATTAGGAATCCCATTGTTAAAGTTTATTAGTAAGCTAGGCTGTAATCCTTGCTTTATGTTACTGATGTGATAGTTACTTACTTCTTCTTCTAAAGAACAATATTGTAAACATCCATGATAATCAACAGGAGCATAATAATAAAAGCCACTTCTGTAAGGCTTGAATATATATAGCTCTGATTTCTCACTCTTTGCACCATTCCCAAATGTAGGGATTCTCTTAGGTGTATCGCTTGGCTTTATCTCTGCCCACTTAGGGTGGTAGTAATAAGCTCTAATAACCCCTTTAGAATCACACTTCTCTGCTCGTAAGCACTCCATAGGAAAGTGTAGTACCTTTATTATTTTGGTTTTAGACTTGTTGTATACTACTTGCATAGCTGCTTGACCTAACATCTTGTAATCGTTAGATACTCTCTTTACATCTTTAGGTCTAATCAATACTTTAAACTTAGCATACATTTCAGGAAACTCTGCGCTATCTGTAGCTTCTAGTCCTCTACCGTATACCATATCAACAATACCGTTAATACATCTACTATTAGTAGGTGAGCCTAAGTATCTTTCAATAAGCGTGTCGAAGTAGTCATTGTTCTCTCCGTAAGAAATCCACTTCTTATTGTAAACTTCTTTTACTTCTGGTATCTCGTAGCCAGATAAGCTTACTACTCTTATCGAATTATGTTTGTCTTTATTAATCATTTAGTATAATATATTCGTTATCACTAGAAGAACCAGTAAAAGGTTCGTATTCACCTGCATCAATAGAATGAATAGCTGTATTGTTATAAGGCACATCATTGTCTGTTAATACTAAAAGTCTATCTCTATAAAAAAGCTTTCCAGTAGTATTGTTTTTTATTTCCATAAAGTAGTTAAAATTTTTCCTAAACGTACTGGTTGTTGCTGTTACTTGCAAAGCTAAATAGTTAGGATATTTAGTACTTAATAAATTTAAAAAACTAGCGCCATTGTTGGTTTCTTCTTCCACAAACTTAACAGTAAGTTTACTAGCATCAAGAGTAACAGTTCCGTCATCTTGAGTAGTATATTCTACAACACCATCTCTAGGTATTATGTTAAATGTCTGTGTCTCTGCTTGAGTTATGATTATCATACTATGATAACGATATTTTCTATTTTTGTTTTATAATAAAAAAGGGCAGACCGAAATCTACCCTTTTAATTGAATAATAATAAAGGAAGTATTATTCGTTACTCATATTAGAAGTTTGTACGTCAAATCCTGACGAACTACCTGCTGCTACTAAAGTACTTAGTATAAATAAAGATGGAAGAACTTCTTTTCCCTCGAAAGAAATTGTATAACCATATAAATCTCCCATTGCACCACCAGTAGATGTATTCACAGATACCTCTACTCCGTTTTGCGCTCCTGCCATTCTAAATTTACCATTGTAGTCTTCAATAATAATATGAGGTCTACCGTAAGATAATAACTTTAACTGCATCATAGTCTCAGCATTCTGAGCCTTGACAACAAAACTTCCTGATTGTGTCCAGAAAGATGTTCCGTTATCTCTTGAGTTCTCATTAGTTTCTTCAAACGTATTATTGTCTCCTCTTACTTCAAACTGGAAAACATTTACTGCAGCAGCTAATGTGTCTACTTGACCATTAAATGCAGCATCTGTTGGAGGTTTTGTCGCACTATCATCCATACCAGCATACATAGCAGAACTATAGTTAGCAATGTATAAGTTTTTAATACCACCTACGGATTCTTTACACGCTTCTAATCTGCCTTTTGATATATCACAAGCCATAATTTAATTGTTTTTACTAAAAAAGGGTAGGTAGAATTTCCACCCACCCTGTTTTATTGTTAATACTTATTTGTTTATTATGAATAAAGAACGATTTCTGCACCTAATCCATATTGTACACTAGCTGTATATCTCATAACGATTCTTACGTTTTGTGAGCCATCAATGTCAGCCATGTCAATAACCTTAACTTCATTGTGGTCTGATAATAAACCAGTACCAAAATATAAGTTAGATTTTTGAGCAGCCATCATTCTGTTGTTAGCTAATCCTTGTGCAACGAATACTTTTACTCCGTCAAAAGTTAAAGCTCCATTGTTCCACCATTGTGTACCTTGATTGTTTGTACCTGCAGCACCTAATCCAGCAGCTCCGAATCCACCTAAAGCTCTTACATAAGCTCTAGCTACATTAGAAGATACATAAAGATATAAGTCTTCTTTTCCATAGATAGTAGAAGGAATAGCGTCTACTACAGCTCCCATTTGTGCGATAACATTAGCAGCAGTTACAGTTGCAGCAGATACGTCAATAACGTCTGAATCTGCAGCAGCTAGAGTAACGAAGCCGTCAAACTCACCTGCTGTACCGTTAGCTCCTCCCCAAATAGTGTTCTCAGTTTTCTCAGCTACCTTAGCGATAACATGAGCTAATAAGAAATCTTGGAAATTCTTAGGTAATGTGTCAAATGCAGAATATCCCATAGAGACTGCTTCCCAATCTGAGATGAAGTCTTGCTTACATAACTGTAAGTTTACTTGGAATTCTTCTGGCTGAATAATTCTTTCTGTTAATGTAACAGTAGAAGTAGCAGCAAAATCACAAGAAGCGTTAGCAACTAGGTCTCCAGTAGCTAATTTCTTAATGACTTCCTTAAATTTAATGTTTGGTTTTACTTCAATTCCACCATTATCGATAGTAGAAGAAGAAAGAAGAGCTGCAGCAATATACTTGCCAGCAAATTCTCCTGCGTAAGTACTTGTAATACTTGTTGTTGTTGCCATAATTAATTAATTAATTGTTAAATAATTTGTTAAATACTCTTTGTTGTGTCGTCATAGGACGGTTTTGAGAATATAAATTCATTGGTTTAGAATCTACCTCTGCTTCAGGTGAATGAGAAATTGCTTCAGTCTCTTCAGAAAGTGCAACTTTGTCTGAGCTTAATTCTTCAGGTGCATCAGCAGCTTCCTCCTGACCCATTCCATCCATAATTTGCTCATACATAGCTTTAAACTCTGCTACAACTTTGTTTAATTCTTCTTTTGTAGCATACATTTCTTCTGGAGCTTCTTCAATTATTTCTTCTTCATACTCTTCTTCAGCCAATTCTTCCGTAGAATTCTCTTCTACTGTTTCATCTTGAGCAAGTTCTACCTGCTCTTCAGTAACTTCCTCTTTAACTTCAGCAGAAAGCTCCTCTTTTACAGGAGTCTCTTCTTCAGTATCAGCAGAAAGTAATACTTCTTTGAACTTTTTAATAATTTCTGTTGCTTTCATAAATAATTATTTAATTTGATAACGATTAATATAATATCTGTTTCATTTTCAAGATTACGGAGTTGTGCCTTGTCCTGTTAAAGCTCCGATACCTTGTGCTTGTAAACTTCCATCACAGCATTTACTACTGTAAGTTCCGTTCTTGCATAAACAGCCTCTCTTTTTGCCTGTTGGACTTGTTCTACTTGGTGTTTTTTTCATCTACCCTGTCCTTTATATTTCTTTTTATATCCCTTTTGTCCTATACTAGCATTCTTGCTATGAGGATGAGACTTTCTCTTGTTCTTTCTATATGTGCTTACTATCTTTTTAGGCATTAGTTCTTGTCAGGTACACAGTTAGGAACTAATCTTCCATTCTTCTTTTTCATACCATACTGTGTATATCCTTCTTGACAAGGGTCTTCTTGTAATAAATGCTCTTGACAAGGCATAAACCATATCTTACCTTCTACTTCATGCTCGTGAGAACCTTCACATCCTAAGTCTGCTGCTTTCTCTTCAGCCATCTCTTTAGTAGCAAAAGCCAATCTGTTATCAATAATCATATAATCATCATTAACAGGAACAAATTCTTTAGCTAGTTTCTTTTTATCTATTTGCTTTAGTTTACTAATAGCCCAGTTAACACCAGCACTACCACCCCAAGCATCCCACATAATACCACCACATCCTTCTGAATACGGTACGTCTTTGTTTTGTTGATGTCTCTTAAAGCTTGCCATTCTAGCTATTGTTGAACGAGAAATACTAGCACCTGATGCTAATTGTGAAGCTCTTCTCCATCCTACTGGTGTTCCACAACTACTACCGTTTTCTTCTTTATATTTTAATGCTCTCTTTGCATTATTTCTAGCTCCTTTAGGATAGTCGTTATAGCTTTCTAGTTCTACATCTAGTTGTGAAAGCACAATATCTTCTAGTTCAAATATCTTAGCTAATGCTTCAAACTCTTCAGAGTCTATCTCTTCTTTTACGCTTTCTCTTGGTCTTTCATCCAACTTGTCTGTAAAAAACCCCTCAATACTAAAACCTTTTACCTTGCCTTCTTTTACAAACTCTTGCCATATCTGGTCGTTGTTTACCTTGACAGATACCATCCAAGTTCCTACAGGTAAATTAAGATTGTACTTAGCAGACTTGTCTTTCTTCTCATCTTCTATAATCCAGCTTTCTACTACGCTTAATCCTTTTAACTCTACATCATGTTCTAGTGTTGAGTTGTTTTGTTTACCCTTCGTTAGAAACAGCTCAGATGCTCTCCTAACAGTATCTTTAGAGAAGTATATAAAGTATTCTTTATCTCCACTTTGTCTAAATATCTTTTTGTCAGGTATTAATGCAGCACCCATTAAGATTCTTTTCTCAGAATCCACCTCTGCTAACTGTATTGTTTGTTCTTTAAGAGCAATGAAGTCTTCTTCTATTGCTGGATATTCTACTATAGAAATTGCTTCTATACCAGAAAAATCATTTTCTTCGTCTATAAATAGTTCTATAATATCTTGTTCCATACTTTGATAACGATTTTTATATTATTTGTTTTATATTAATCACCAAGTGATGCTCCTGTTTGTATTTGTAAATCTAGTTCTTGTTGTGATGTAATCTCATTACTTACTACATAAGCTTGTATTGGTTCTTGGAACTGACCTCCTACTGCTTCTGCTAATTGGTTTGTTCCTGTGCTTCCTACTAAATTAAAGTCAAAGGTTCTACCTCCACCACCACCTTCACCTCCTCCAGCTCTTCCACCACCAGAAGGTGCTGTCCTAGATGTTAAAGTAGTTGCTAATATGTTTGCTATTGCTATTCCTGCACCAATATTGTTTTTAGCTATTCTTTTGGCTGCGCCTGCTTGAGCAACATCTGCAGCAACTTGAAAAGCTGCTGATTTTGCAGGGCTTAGTAATGCAGTTGCAGCAGCAGAAGCTTTGTAAAAACCAACCTCTGTTTGACTTGCAGATAGTATTTTCTGATTTGCTGCTTGAGCTTCTACAACAACTCCAGCTATAGCAGCTCCTTTTTGTAAAACCAATGCAACTTTTGCTAAATCTTCGTTTTCTCTACCTAGAGTCTTAAACACATTTCCAATTCCTGATACAAAGTTTGCGTATTCTAGTTGCGCTTGCATCTTCATTTCTATAATCATCAACTCATGTTCAAGCTCTTTATCTTGCAATTCTATTCGCATCATAGATAGATTTTGTTCTCTATCGACTCTTTCTTCATCAGTCAACAGAGTATGTGATAACATCTCTTCTTCATGTTTTATCCTGTCATTTAACAGAATCATATTTGCTTCTGACTGCATCTCTAAAGACTCTGAAGTGAATGCTTTTCTTCTATCTAAAATCTCTTCTTGTAAATCAAACTCCATTTGTCTTGCCATGTCAAATTTAGCCAACTCTCCTCTGTACCATTCTTGCAAGTCAAAATCAAATTCTTTTTCTAAAATCTCTTTGGCTTTTTTGCCTCCTTTGCCATCTTTACCTTTAAACATTTCACTTATTAAACCTTGTTCTCCACCAATCTCTAACAAGCCCTCGATTTCCTCTCCTAATTCCTCTATAAGTTTTTTGTTTTCATCAGCAGCTTTTCTTGAGTCAACTGCTGCTTGTATTACTGTTGAATTGTAATCTCCATAATCAGAAGCGTAACGACCTATTTTCTTTCTAGATTCATCATAGGATTCACCAACTTTTTTGTTTTGCTCTTCTAAAGCCTCTTGTTCTTTTACATCTAATTCTATTTGCTTAGCCTCTAACTCTAACATCTCCCCATATTTTTCAGACAACTTAGATTGTAATGCTGTTGCTTTTGCCAATCTTTCTAATGAAATTATCTTAACATCAATAGCAAACACACTATCTTCTGTTAATTGATAGTTTTCGTCTAACTCAAGATTTAACCCTTTATATTCTTTATTAGCTTCTCTTACAGCATCATTTGCTTCTTGTTGTGTAAGCATATTTTTACTTAAAGTATCTCTTAATACTTTTAGATTTGTTGCAGCACTACCTTGCGCTCCTGCCAAACTATCACTAAAATCTTTTGTAGCTTCTGTAGATTTTTCTGAATTAATAGCCCACTTCTCTAACAAAGCGATACCTGTTTGAAAAAGAAGTATAAAACCTAGAGGACCTAGCATAGCGTTTTTAATGTCCATTAAACCTCCCCAAAAAGTACCTGCTTGTTTAGTAGTGTAGACAAAATTAGATGCTAATTGAGAAAGGTTGTTAGCCATACCCCTAATACCATAGTTAGAGTCAGATACAGCTCTACCAAGTTCTAGTACTGTTGCAGATGCAGAACCTGTAGCCATATTGGTATCTTCCATACCTGTTTTCATTCTAGTAATCTCAGCATTTAAACCTTTAAAACTAGATTTTACACCGTCTATTGTTACAGATGCGTTCTTGCCCTGAACATCTATTACAATTACTTTTCTTGTTGTGGTATTAGTTGCCATTATCTATTTCGTTTTATTGCGTTTTTAAATTCTTTCCAATTAGTAGGAGCTAAATATTTACCTTTGGCTATCTTTATGTCCTCATCATCTATATGCCAATCTGCCGCTCCTAATAAATCTATTATATCTCTTATCATTATTCTATTATTATACTATCTGAGTTTTCTGCTATAACAAAATCATTGTTTTCTGCTAATACAAAGTTGTCTGTACTGCCTCCACCACCTCCACTAGATGAGACATAAACAACTTCGTTCATTAACTCTAGGTCTGCCTTACCTGTATTAATATTCATTTTTATTTTATTTATTCTGTATTTCTTAGCAGAAATAATAAGTCTGTCGTTTAGCTTAAGCTTATTAACTATCTTAGCTGGTAACACTACTTTAAACTTAGACAATCTAGCTTTTTCGCTATATATACCTGTTACATAGTTAAAGTAAAAGTTAGCAAACAGACTTTCATTATTTGGTAGGTTAGTGTCTGCAAAATATTCATCTTGCTCTTCACCAAAATGTATGCTTTGTAGATTAGCAGTAGGTGTTGTTGTACCAGAAAGGATGTGGGTTCTTGTGTTTGCAGGTCTTATATACTTGTCTATAGTAGTATTATCCTCTAACTTCATCTCATAGATAGAAGTTGTAGCGTGTTTATGACAATAAATAAATAAAGGCTTGCCTAAAACAGGGTTCTCATCTTCACTAACCATCCAACCCCATTGTGTATTTGTAAGAGCATTTGTTCCTGACTGGTCTGTCATTCTCTCAAACATCATGTGTTCAAACCCTAACTCAACATCATACTTGCCTCCATCAAATGCTAAAGGACTATCTATTTCATCACTACGATTATCTAGTTTTTCATTACCAAACTCGTCATTTGTTATTTCATTGCTATGTATTATTGCAAAAGTAGAAGGGTCGCTATATTTAAAGTTGATTTCAGAATATATGTTTGCTTTACCAACACTATGTTTATCAGCATACAAATACTCTGTTATGTCATAGTTTGTTCCTTCAGAATAATAATCATCTAAAGTCATTACTTTTATTTTACCAAAATCTGCATTTGTACTTCCATTATTTAATATTTTTCTGTCATCATAAAAAGCAATAAGATTAAACATCTTAAATATAGATGTTAAGAAATCTATAATTTTTATCTTTGGCATATTTGCAGACATTTCTAATCCTGAAGACACCGTAAACGTATTGTTTGATGTAGCTGGGTTTGTTATAGTGTAATTTGCATCATAATGAGAGGTACTTATTACTGTAGGTATTGTAGTAGTACTGGATATTACATCTGTATATTTTTCTAATATCAAGGAGTTTATTGTAGCGCTTGTAACTGCCCCTACAGTTTTTAGTTTAAATACTGGAGTATATACCCTGCTGCCAAAAGCAATACTTGGTATTTTAATTAAAAATGTAAACACCGTTGGGCTACCCATTCCTACTCCTGTAGAAACAGAGTCAGGATTTATTGTTTTTCCTGTTTGTGTGTCTAATAATTCAGCAGTATATGTAGCTCCTGCACCTCCAGCGGCTGTAACGCTAATAATATATTTATAATAAACCCAAGTACGATTTCCTGAAAAAGGTGAGCCTGATATTGACGATACTAAATCTGTGTTTCCAGTATTACTTCTTGGGTCGTCATTACCTGTTGGAGAGGTGTTTGTAAATGTAAATTCACCTAAGCCTATTGACAATACGCTTTCTCCAATTTGTGTTGCTAAATCACCTGCTTCTCTATGTAGCCATAAGTATAATTCATGAAATGTTGCGTTGGTAGTGTTAAAGAAGTCTGTACTAAAAGTAATATTGTATTTCTCTTCTATTGATTTTATAATATGATAAATTCTAATCGCAGGTTTTAAGTCTACTAAATTTATACCGTTATTAGTAGAATGAATTTTTACATTTCTCGAAGGAGTGTCTGTTTTGGTTACAGGAGTGTTAGAGCCAGTAGAATCATAATAGTAATGAGACCTACCACTAATAAAAGGGAAACACAAGTCGCCTGCTGATGTGCCTGTATTGTCAACGATACCAACCCCAAATTTATTATATCCATCTATAAAACCATCTTTGGCAAATGTAGAGGTGTAAGGCTGATTAAATGCGTTTAAGTAAGAACCTACATCATCAGGAAGTGAATCTAATTCGTCATCACCAAACAATCTTTTTATGTTAATGGTTTTACCATAAAAAACAACCTTATATGAAAAAGGTTGTTGGTTCTTCATGCTAACATCATTTAGACTTATAAAGCCCTGTCTGTAATCTTCTCCATTTATCTTAATTAATGCTTCTCTTTTTACTCTAGCATCAAAACCACCATCTATATCAAAGTTATAGTAGTGTTTAAATATTTTGTTATTAGCTGTACTTGCAGGTACGTTAAACTGTTGTGAGTAATCAGTAAATACTTTTGCTATATCTCTAACATCTTTTATAGAGTTTGTTATGTTTATTGACTCTTCGTCAAATAAGTCTAACTTATAGTAATAAGGAATCTCTAATAAATCTGCTGGATTTATTTGTCTAATACTTACATATACCTCTACTTGTCTTCGCATTATCTTACGCTATTTATTTTATCGAAAGCAAATTCTACTTGTATTGTGTAGTTTATTAACTTGTCGTTTAATTGTGTTTGGAATGATAAGTCGCTAGACTTGACTGTAACAGGCAATGTCTTGTTATCATATTCTATCCAAACTAATTCACTTAATGTAAATTGTCTAAATATTTCATTGTATTCTTCAGGATAGAAACCTGTATTTAGTGTTAAAGTTTCCTTAGCATTAATATTAAATGTCTTATACTGATGGTCGAATGTATTGTATGTTCCTGTAACTGATAGTAAAGTAGATGACCTAAAGCTTTCTTCATCTTTCTTCATTGATAAATTACTTCTTTTAAACATCCATAAGTCTTGTAAAGCACCATACTTGTTCACAAACACCATTTTATAAGGAGTATGCTTACATTCATCTATATTTCTTACTTCTAACTTTGTTACTCCTTCTACTCCATCTACATACACCTCATCTACACCATAGATTCCGTTTTGTGCTAAAAAGTTGTTTAGGCATTGACTGTTTTCAAATATACCTCCGTCTTGTAATACTCTATCTTCGTAACTGTCTGCACCTGCTTGTGTTTCGTTGCTTATGTATTGTATATAGTCTTTAGAGTCTGTTTGACTTGCAACTGCTTGTGTATATATTTCTTGATTGTTGTAAAAGAAAGATACAGATGTTGTATTGTTTGCATCAACAGGTATTCTTAAAGGAGAATCGTCTGGTTTAATTATGATTTTGTTGCTTATAAGTAATCCTTGTAGTAATTCTGGATTAGCACCGTCTTCAAAGTAGCCATATCCATCAAAAGCTTTAACTCCTAATACAGCAGTTAGTGCTGTGCTAGTTCCATTTGTTAATGTTCTTGTAACTTGATAGTCTACATTTATTGTATTTGCTATGCTTTGTGTTCCTGCGTAGTTGCCATCAAAACCTGTAGCAATATAATCTTTTATTAAGTTGCTTATCTCAAAGTTTACATAAAACCCAAACTGTCCTACTGATGAAGATGATAGTGTATAAGTAGGAGTTATTGTATGCCCCAAAGAATGTGCTGTTCCTGCATATATCTCTATATCTAATTTAGCAGATGCTAAGTCTGCATGAAATACATTTACAAAGTATGGGCTTCTTACGTTTATTTTAGCCATTTGTTTTTATTTTATTTTTTCTAATTCTTTATCTATTTCGCTTGAGAAAGCTGTTAGTATATCTTCATCAAACTCATTTTCTATGTTGTTTACAGCTCTATCTATAAAATTACTTCCTTTATATCCAAACCTCTTAATAGTTCCTCTTTCATAAATAGATTCAGCTATTGCTCTAGCAGATTTATTTATGTTTACCTTACCACTTTTGCTTCTTACCTTACCTGTAAGACCTTTAGACTGCATCCACTTCTTTATCTTACCTACAAAGTGAGAAGAAGGCTTGCCTGTTCTTGGGTTTGTACCTTCATCAATAGCCTTAGCATAGTTAGCCATGTATATATCAATTCTAGTTTTCACTATCTTATAATACATACTATCATGCAAAGCACCAGAAGCTCTTGTGTTGTCTTTGTTTATGTTAGTTCTAAGCCTTTGTAGAGCTTCAGAACCCATTCTCTCCAACAACCTTCTAACTAAATCCTTTTCCATTAGCAGATACTTATATCATTAATCATCTTAATGTCTATTTCTGCTTCCCAACCAGCTAACTCATTCTCAAATCTCTCTTTAAATGGCTGACAACTCATTGTGTCATCTACCTGCAACTTATCAGCTCTTAGATTACCTCTTTTTAGTTTAGAGAATATTAAATTCATTACCTGTAATTGTGTGTTTAGTACATCTTGCAAGTTGTCTACACCATAAAACTGGTCTGGAGTAACTACTTCCTTTGTATAATCTACTATATCTGCACATAATATCTGCAAAGTGAATGTCATAAACTGTGAATCTATTACTACATTAGAGATGTTTAGGTGTGCTAATGGAAATATATCCATCTTGTTAAGGTTAACTTCTGTTATATCACCAAAACTAACACTATTCATGTGATGATTAGCTCTTAGTTCATCTTTAATCTTATCTAATAAGTCGTATACTTGTGTCATATTTATTTTTTATATGCCTTCTTTATTAAAGCATTCTCTATTTTTGTCTTATCCTTTATGTATTCTAAGTACATTAGACAGGTGTGTACTGGAAGCTTTGTAGCTTTGTCAATCTTTGCTGCATCTTCTTGAGCGATTGTAAATATTGATTGATACCAACCCCATTTTTGTCCAAAGTTTCCTTGAGCTGTGGTGGAATCCCCTTCCCTTTCAGCTCCTGCTGTAAATAATCCAGAGTATAGCTTGGTAATTTGCTCCCTAAACGATAAAAAAAAACCATCGCCCCTATCGCTACACTAACTGGCATATCTAACATTACATCAGAATACTTATGACTGCCTTCATAATCCATCACCCTATAGAACTCATTCTTCTTAAAGATGACTGGTCTAAACAATACAGCCATTGCTTTGTGCATCTTATCCCAATCTGAGATATACCCATCTAAATCAATGAACTCACCAAATGTCATCTCGTCTAGCTTTGGTATAAAACCAAACTCAACAACCGTCTCTTCTCCATACTCATCTGTGGCTGACATACTAAATCTAGGTACTAAAGGTGTTTCTTCCTTAAAACACTTGTTTATTACATCAATAGCGAAATCAAAGTTGTTTAAGGGAATCTTAAATGTATCTTCAATCTCTAATCCACAGAATATCTGCAGCATCTTTGTCTTTATATATACCTCATCTTCCTTATCCCATTTATCTAGTATCTTTAGATACTTTTGATACTGTCTAAGGGTTATTCCTGCCAATGCTTGAGGTATAGACAGCTTATATTCCTTTATCATACTATGATAACGAAAATCAACACTTTCTGTTTTCTTGTTAATAAGTTGTTTATGGAAGTATAAAACAAAAATCAAAAATATCGTTATCTTTATATAAGTAGTTGCAAATCTACATAAGTTGCCACACTTCAATACCCTAATAAATACGGATGATTGTTGGAACGTGTACTCTAAATCTCCTTGTGAATGGCAGTACTAAATCCTTTGTTGTTTTCGTAGTCGCCCTAGTACTATTCCATACAACGAGTAAATAGCTAACCAAATATCTAGCAAATATTATTTAAAATAACATTTATTATAGGTGGGCGAATAATACCTTCCCAATACACTTCCAATTATATTTGTATTTTTAGAATATGAGTTTTAGATAAATTCGTTTTTGATGAAATCATTAGAGTGGACAACTCCACCTGCCATATATTCAATTTACGTTAAATGTATGTTATAAACGTCTAATTTAAGGCTATTTAGAGACGTTTTAAGACACTATCTCTTATTATATGTATGTAGATGTTTGATGAGGTGTAAAGTATGCTTAAATAAGCTTAAAATTGTTTGTTATTTCCTGACTATTTACAGGCTCTGAGAATCAACCAATTACAAAAAAGGTGTATATATATAAAGGATATAAAAAAAGCCCTTAAACGTAGTGTTTAAAGGCTTAATTGAACTAACTAAATATAAAACAAACTAAACTATTTTATTATTTTAAAGTATGTTTCTTTATTATTAATAAAGTATTGCTTATCATTTATATTATAAATATATCCGTTTATTTCTCCTGACTTACTCAAGTCAATAAAGTTATATTTATACTGATAGTTTTCTTTTATTTGTTTAATGTTCATTAGTTAAAGAATTTAATTAGTTTCATTAATAAGATAGCACTAGTGATTAAAGTGATAACTATTAATAGTAATTGTCTGGCGTTGTTCTCTTGTTTTGTTTTTCTTATTCTGTATCTCATTAAGTCGTTAAACTCTTGCAGAGTTAATACTTCAATTTGTTTGCCGTAATGAATACATATTTTATTTGTTGGCAATAATTTAATTTCTGTTATTTCTTTCATGTTGTTTGTTTTAGTTGTTGTTATTATATAACCATTTATTATATATATAGTTATAATCTGTATTAAATA
>JAAHTG010001492.1_pt1 | contig 15747 bp, 34 predicted proteins | sample 6116081 | NCBI WGS metagenome assembly JAAHTG01 (sample SAMN13939989, study PRJNA603662) | sponge metagenome | isolation source: marine sponge | host: Mycale hentscheli | place: New Zealand | collected 2005 | reverse complement strand
GAAACAACATGGACTCAAACTATTCACTACTACAAGACCTTTACCTACTAGTAACCGCGACTGACATTCTCAACCCTATCAAGAAACAAGAACTTATTGAGTTCCTAGATGTACAGATCGCGATTGAAGAAGATGTGATGTACGAACCAGACACTGAGTCTAAGTACAGAAGTTACTTGAACGGATAACAACCACAATCGGGCTCGTAATTAGGCGGACGCCGCGCCACAACATAACAGGGGACAGCAATGAGCTGAACTAATATCGGGCCGATGAGAACCATAACAAAGACCAGGCTAGCCCGAGCTTGGCGCCCTGTAAACAGACACAGATCCAGGCTGACGAGTCTGATCTGCTAGGGGAGTACTAAGCCGACAGGATAAGTCTAACTGAAGCCGTATCATGCGTACGGATAGTAACAGCGCCTGTCGCAGCCCCGCTGTATAGCATAGCGTATAGCATTTAAATACCTAGGGTAATATACCTACACACATTTACAAGATCAACACGAGGTGAAGTCGATAATATAAGTGTAACAAAAAAAGAATAATATGGCTCAAGAATTTGAAATCAACAACGAAGTAATAAACACGGCTCCAATTTGGACCTCACGTCTAATCTTTAATTCAAAGTTGCTATACAACAAACCACTTAAAGAGTTGACTAAACAAGAGTTGTTTGAAGTAAGAAAGTATTCTTTACAAAGATAACACGACACTACTACGATAATATAAATGTAACTAATAAAAACAAATACTATGACTAAATCTGAATTATTAACTCAGGCGATCGCTAACATGAGCGACGAACAAAAGGCGGAAATCTTTCCACCAATCGAACGCAAAAACTTTGTAGTTCGCAAATCATGGCTCGGCCGTAATCAAGTGATAACTTTCACTAACAACAAAGGCCAAACAATAACTTACAACCACGATGAGGCGTTGAAAGTAATGTTGCCAAAGTTAAACATCTTGCCTTGTTGGGCTAAGAGAGGCTACTGGTCTCAAAGTACTAACGCACCTAAAAATGTGTTGTCAAGTGAGGCGATTGTTGAACTAGTAGAACCTGCCAAATGATTTGTGGCCTACTAGCGTCAGGTGTGATATGTGGTCTGTTTGTAACAGGCGCATGTATCACTGCCAAAGACAAAACTGACACGAAACAAACCCGATAATATAATAAAGAAACAATATGAAATTATTACCATTAACTTACAAGCACGCTATAACGCTAGCTTTCCTTACACCAACCGTACAAGCTTACCCACCACTAGAATTCCCAGTAGGCAGTTGTCTGTTCCAAGTAACCCATGTGATCTGTGAATCAGAAGACGTAGTCGATGTATGGTCATCTTCAGCATTCGTCCGCACTGATATCCAAATGACATCTGACAGCATCCACTTCTTTGAAGCCGTAGGCGAATTCAACAAAATGATTAAAACTGAGTCTATCGACTACACTCACGTGCTAGAAACAACAGACAGCTCACTTACAATACAACAACCTGACCAAATCTGTACTTACTTGCTATACGACTTACAAAACCACTACGAGTAAACTCTGATAATATAATAAAGAAATAAAGCTTATGAAACATTACTTAGACCTATCAACTGACGAACTACGTATGCTATACGCTGTAATACCAGTGCAACAACCATTCGAAGATTTGAAGCCAACTATTGCAAAATTAGAACGCTTCCTCGAAATAGCTAAAGCTAGCGAACCGAGTGAACTGATCTATCGAATACATAGACCTAGCGAAGAGTAAGTAACTCTTTTGCTATACACCGGCCTGATGCTGAAATAACATCGGAAGAGTATACTCCAACCTACACCACTGTTTTTTATTGCTATACACGGTTGCGGTGGCCTCACCAAAAGTGCGACGATAGCCTACTACTATATTTACTTAATTAGCTATTGTCACCTTTTTCGTTTACAACATTTTTTTTTAGGTACACAGAGAAGTAGCATTATACCTACGACTAATTTTTTTTAAGTAAATGAAGTACCTACTTTTGTTTTACAAGACTAACACGGATCGGTATCGATAATATATGTGTAACAAGAAAACAAATACTATGACTGAAATGAAACTATACATGCAACGCTGCGAGGAACTACGCAACCAAAAGATGGCCGAGCGACACGCTGAGGCTACGGATGAATTCGGATTTTGCGGTGGCACCACTTACAAAGAGTGGAAGACTAAAACCGGTATGAAGGGTGTTAGCCGTAAGGGCAAGAACTTTTCTCACACTAAACTCTGGGACTACCGTGGATAAGTTATATTTATGTGCGGGGCTTAGCGGATATTTCACCGTATACGCTGGGAGCTTACGATTTGCCGAAGGCGAAGCACGCAAGTACGGAGGTGAAGCTATTAGAGAATTAAACGAAGAGGAATTATGAGAATATACCAATTATACACTTATTGCCGAGAGGTAATTGAGAAATACCCTGCACTGCGGGATGATGTTATGCGCCACTTTGCTTTGGCGGAGATGGAGTGCGAAGACGATGCTTCTAGTGAGGAGCACGAAGTTGAGTTGTCACTCACCGATATCGATGACTTGGTAGCGGACTACGAAAAGCAAATGGGATTACAAAAGTAATACGATAGCGAATCGATAATATAAACGAACATAAAAACTACTACTATGAAATTGTACCACATTACAAAAAACGGAACACTACACTTCCAATTGAAAAACGGCCGACTTGCTGCGGTGTACCCATCAACCGGCTATGTACGGATTGCACACTCACTTGACGGCTTTGTTCACGAGCGCTTCAAAGTTAACTTACTCAAGCGCTTTAATAAAGCGGTGGAAGACGGCAACCCAGGTAACATTACTATGTGGCCAATTAACAAGCGTATTAAGACGAAAACAATGCACCCAATACATATGGATTTGTACTACAAAGCTGGGTGGTGCGACGAAGTGTACAAGTACCCTAACCAGGCGTACTACGAAATGGAGTCTTCTAAGTGCGAAACTTTCCCTAACGATATTGCGAAGCTAATGGATGTGCTAACTGCCTTTGAAGCGAAAAACTGCTAATATGAGATACGGTAATGTTAAGTGCTTAGAGCGCCACGCTTATGCACCGGAAATGAATAAACTACATATGAACGATGGCACGGTACACAACGTACCTCAACAAACTACAATTGTTGACGCTATAAACTATTTACGCTATGAAAATAAACGCTAAACCCTTAGATAGCTATAGTCGCATTGATGTCGACGAGTCGAAGCTAAAACAAATGTATTACGGTTCACTTGACCAGTGCCGTTGCGGTTGCGGTGGTGACTACTTTAAGCCCGGCGAACCGTCTAGCTTTGAGCAAATGACTATCAACACCGGCTTTAAATTGTTATACGAGTCTAAAGACGTTGTGTTTAGTGACTTCGGTGATGAGTTGTACCTTGAGGTAGAGTCTCACGTTGTTGTTGCTGACGACTACGATGAGTATGACGAAATAGACGAAGGTGATTACTACCAAGAAGAAGACAAACGAATGGGCTACGGCTTTTACTTTAGCAAATAAGAATTATGAAAAACAAATTAAAAATAGGTGACAAAGTATGGTGGAAAGGCGGCTTCGGCAGCGACCCGGTAAAAATGGCAACCATTGAAGAAATTGAAATCACCGGTGGCTATAAATACGGCGACCAAGTTGATGAGGTTGATTGGGATGAAGTATACGACCGCAATGTGGTGGTAAGCTTCTCCGACCACGCCCACTGGGCTTATGCCGAACAAATTAAAAGAATAAGATAATGACGAATATAACTGCGATAGAGGTCTCGATTGAGGCATTGGAAAACGAGTGTCGAGCACACGACTTCACATTCATGGAAAACCCATGGCGTCAACGTCATTGGAGTGATGAATACGACCGTCGAGCGAAGATATTTACACTACTTGAGCGTCTAGGTCATAGTAGTAAAGCGATCGAAGTGTATAATACTTATGCTCCGGACTTTGCTAAGAGACCTCTGTCGAGCAGTTATTATTAATACAAAACTAATACGAGCAAGTGTCGATAATATACTTGTAACTACAAAACAAACTACTATGATATGCAAATGCGGTACACGAGAAGTACACCCAATCCGCGTTAAGTACGGCTACAACACTTGTGTGTCGTGCTCTAACACCGAGCGGTACGGTTGTGCACCAATCACTAATCACAAAACAGGTAACGAAATACAAATTATGTCCCAATCCCAAGCGGCAGCGATCGCAAAGTCGTCACGTCGTAAAGGCTACGGTACATGCTTAAGATAACACTATGACACCAAAAGAAATAATTGAAAACAGAATCGGGCGGATGTTCCACGAAGTAATTGACCCGGATTTCGCATTCATTGACGAATGTGAGACAATAGCTGACTATATGGAAGAACACCTATACGATACGGTAGCATGGCAAATGCCATACGGCGTTGATATGCAAGAGGAAGACGAAGACTACGCTAACGAAGTGCATGCTACGGCTATGAACCAGGTTATAGCTATTATGGCGTCTAGATTCTTTTACAAAACTAATACGAACAGCGAACGATAATATAATAAACGAATAACAAATGACAACAATTAAAAATACCTTCGAGCAACAGCTACACGAAAAATTTGGTGTAAAAGTTATGTCAATGATGGGCACATCTTCTGCTATAGTGGCCGACGGTGCTAACGGCACTGATTACCTTGACTACTATGATACCAACGCGGGCTGGATATTTGGCGTTCACCCTAAACTGCAAGCGTTTATCGACGCAAGCGGCTGGGAATGCGAATGGGAAAACAGCGAAGTGCTTAACTTGTACCCTGGCCACGACTGGACGGGTGACTTTAGCGAAGCGCAAATTGTATCTTACTGGAATGCAATGTGCGACTACATTCAAGCACCGCAAGACCACGTATATGCTAATGATGATGAAGCTTTCGAAATGTTACAACTGACTATACGTCAAACGGTTGCGGCAAGTAAAAACGATCGCTATGACTTCGACGACAAGTGGCTAACACTTGATGGCTACGGCAACCCTATGTCGTTTAACAGCTTGGTAAACTACATAGATGTACCTGAGCTCGAAGAGTATTTAATTGCACACGCATTAATTTAAACTTTATATACTATGAAAAGATTATCACTTTACGAACGTCTTAACCCTGACGTAAAAGCAAAACTAATTGCTAACCAGCTAGACTACGAGTTTACCGTAGGTATGGTAATTGCTAAGCTAGATTCAACACTATTTTGGGACGAACTAACCGTTCGCGACATATCAAACCTAGTTGTATTCAGTGACAGCGACATGCCGATCGATGCAACCACGATGCTACGTGGCGATGCCAATCTTATTCAACCACAAAACGAAGTAATATAATGGAAACTAAATTTATACCAACAAACCCTGAAGAGCTAGCTGGTTTCGAAAGCATATTAGCTCAATTCAACAAAGTTAACGGTAGTGCTTATCGCTTTACCACCTATTACGCCGACAATTACGACGTTTATGTGGGCACTGAAAGCACCACTGATGGTTATGAAGTATGGATAATCAACGTTGATAACGAAGGTCCTATATTAAGCGAGAACATATACTACTACGAACCAAGAGCTAATGACATATTCAACCATCTCAACGGAAGCTGGAACGATGACCTATTAATCTATGTGGAAGACAAATTAGATGACATCGAAGAGCACATGCTCAGTGCATTATACACAAATTACGATAATTACTTAAACGAAATAGAAGATGACAACAACTAAACAACAACTACCGAAGTGGTTTGACGGCCAAGTATACAGCGAAGGCGATACGGTATCGAATCCGTTTACAGGAGACAGCGTTGAACTAACCGCTGAAGAACTAAGTATGTACGACCTCATCATGGGCGCACAAATGTTAAACCAGTGGAAGGTGATGCAGAAAGGCTTAGGCTGGTTCCGCCGTGAGAATGCTGAGGCATACATGGTGCTACTTGATTAACCTTTAACACCAAAGAGAAATGAAACACCCACACCGTGATTTTGTAATATACTATTCCGATCTTTGGTTAGAAGAATGGAAAGAACAAACTAGAAAGCTTACAAAACCAACACGAACACAAATCGATAATATAATAAAGAAAACTAAAAACAAATAATTATGCCAACATTTATCAAATCAAACGTCGACGCCACAGTCAACGTCAATTCAGAAGCAATTCAATCAGCTGATTACAACTACGGTAACGAAGCTTTAACGCTTACTTTTGCTAACGGAAGCAAGTACGAATACACTCGTGTACCGCGCTTTACCTTCCACGGCTTACAAGAGTCTGCAAGTAAAGGTAAATTCATTAACAACTATGTCATCAACACGTTTAAGTTTGAGCGTGTATAATGACTGAAGACGAAATGAATATGCTGGCTTCGATCATTGTTGATAAAATGTTCGAACGCCAAGCTGAACTCGACGAAGAGTTCATGACTGAGTGGCAAACTCAAATTCTTGTACAAACCGAAATGCCTAATGAGCAAGACGAGCTTAAACGCTTAGAAGAAATGCTTAGTAAAGCTATCGATGACGAAGAGTTTGAGCTAGCTGCCACCATACACCAAAAAATAACTAAACTTAAAAGCAAATAATTATGAATATTAAACCAATGCTCGCATACAAAGCAGGTATCAAGCCTATAGATTTTTCAGAGCAAGTGTATATTCAACCAAAGCTTGACGGCGTACGTTGTTTATTTACTAAAGACGGCGCGTTCTCACGTACCGGTAAACAATTTATGAACGTTAAACATATTGAAAATGAATTACAACCACTATTCAGCGACTACCCAAACCTTATCCTTGACGGCGAACTATACAACCACGCCCTCAAAAACGATTTCGAGAAAATCATTTCGCTCGTCAGAAAGCAAAAGCCTACTGATGACGACCGCCTCGAGGCCAAATCGCTAGTAGAATTTCACTGGTACGACATTATTGACGACGATAACGACATATTGTTTATTGATCGCAGTAAGTTTATCCACGAGTTATTAAGCGACTTCTTCCCAGGTGCGGATGCACACCACGTGTTTCCACTTGTAACCTTACGCGTTGATTCACTCGACAAAGCACGTGCTATACACGACGCTAACCTCGCTGGCGGCTTCGAAGGCTCTATCATTCGTCTTAACAAAGTATACGAATGCAAGCGGTCGTACAACCTGCAAAAGTTTAAAGACTTCAGCGACAAGGAAGCTACGATCATTGGCCACGTTGAAGGCAAAGGCAAGCGCACTGGCACACTCGGCAAGTTTATTATGCGTGATGAAGCAGGCATTGAGTTCGGCTGCCCGCCGGGTAAAGGCTTCACACATGCTGACCTCCGGGTAATCCTTGAAAATATTAACCACTATATTGGCAAGACGGCTACGTTCACATACTTCGAGCGTACTAAAGCAAATAGCTACCGTCACCCACAATTTAAAGCAATACGAAATTATGAATAGGAATTCAACACAAATCAAAGACCAACTAGTACGCAAAGGTGCGTCTGAAGTTATTGAAGAAGCCTTAAAAGAAGGCGTATTCTTTAGTGATGTAGATGAAATGCACAACTGGATTGAGGACAACTTCGACTACAACATGCTCGGACATACCAATAACGAGTACGATGAAGTAATGGAGGTTATGATGGAGGAGGTGCACGACCGCGTATACGAATTCTTTGCTCAAGTACAAGCGGGCATTTTAGAAAAAGCTTTCATGGTACAAAAAAGTTTAGAGCATGATACGGATCTATAAGCACATCAAGAGGTTACGTAACTACCTGGTTACGTTACACATAGAGTGTATTAATCTCTCTATACAAGCATCACGCACGGGCTGGAACAAAGAACTGCAAAAGTCCATTACCAATAATGCATTGCTAATCCGCAAATACGAGCGTCGATTGAAACTTATAAAAATGATATCATGAGGAAACTAATCTACCGCATGTTCGAAACTGATCAGTTAACACTGGGCGCCGCAATGCGGTTGCTCGGTTACTTAGATAAGAAAGAGCGATGAATATATTTTACCTAAGCCACGATCCCGACGAAGCTGCGCGGGTGCAATACAATAAACACGTAGTCAAAATGATTCTTGAATCGGCACAATTGTTATGCACTGCACACCACGAGTTGGGTAACCACGATGTACCATACAAAGCAACACATAAAAACCATCCGTCAGCTATCTGGGCGCGTTCTAACGACCTCGCTTACCAATGGTTATATGAACATATGATTGCACTCGGAAACGAGTACACACGACGCTATGGTAAGAAGCACTTGACTATTGAAAAGTGTTACGATACGTTAATGGATTTGCCACCTGGCATTCCATCTTTAAAATGGCAACAACCACCACAATGCATGCCTGATGAATACAAATCAGAATGCTCGGTTGACGCTTACTGGAACTACTATGAAGCTGAAAAGCACACGGTAGCTAATGCTAACGAAACTAAAATAACTAGATATGCCAACAGCTGTATGTAATGAATACTTAATGAAGGTAATGAACGAGCTTGCTCAAAAAAATGATGATCAAGTTATATATGCAACCTTAGGTTCGGAAGAACGCGACGGTAGCTTATAATGATATAATAGTAATAGGCTAATGTCACAGTATGAACGGAATATGAAGTACTTAAATGATAAGCGCATAATATACCGCCGCAATCCAATTACCGACAAGCCTTCAGCTAAATTTGAATGGGGTAACTTTTACGAAACAGGTACGCATGAATGCTACGCTTTGTTTCAAACGAAAGCTAAAATCAACACATACAAATCGCTGAAGTGGCACTTGTATGTATTGTGGTACCTCAACGACGCATTGGATCAAGACGAATTTATAACATTAACTAAATATCTTTGCTCTAAAGAAAACGGTTTTGTTACCTTTAACGTTTCTGATGCACTTATTGAAAGTATGGTATACGATGTATCTATGCAAGACCTCGAACGTCCACCCGCTAACAAAGTTAGAAAAATTATATTTAAAGACAACTGCGGGTTGTCGCTTAGTGAAAAGCTAAGTATTGTAGGTAGCATGGTAGGAAAGCAAAAGCTATCCGAAGCGGAGATATACGACGCTATGTTATTTATGCACGATGCTGGTGAAAAACTCACCATTAAATCAATTGCAGGGCGATTGGGTTGTTCTACCAGAACTATCCACCGCAACATGAGTACAGAACTTAAAAAAGAAAAGCAACTGCTTAACCAAGAACTATAATGAAAAAATATAACATACAAAATTACGTAAGGTACAAGACTGATTTAGAGACGGTACTCTTGCGTAATGAAAATTTAAAGTGGGGCGAAATGTCACGCGACCAACTTGTAGCGCAGTTTATGCCATTGGTTGAGAACTTAGCAAGAAAGTTTTCCACATCAGACCAAGCGTCCGGAGTTATGAGTATAAATGATTTAATACAAGAAGGCAACTATGGCTTAGTCGCTGCTGTTGACAAGATTAGCTGGGACAAAATACTTGAATCTGAAGATCCTGAAAAAACAATTAAGTCATTCCTATCTAAAAGAATAAAGGGAGCGATACGCCGCGCTATTGATATTAATAGAGGCGACGTACGTATCCCCGAACATAAATTAAATGAGATACGTAAGAACCCTGATGATGATGCAATGGTTGCATTGTTTTTTAATAGCGTGTTCTCAAGCATCGATGCATTTAATGCCGACGACGAAAACCCTATATTCCAAATTGCAGACAACACTGAGCCGTACAATATTGGTTTGATGAACTCATATTTGTTAGGTTTAATGCGTGAGCATTTAACACCAGTGCAATATGATGTATTACGCTTATCTTATGGTCTTGATGAAGCCAAGATGCCCGCAATGCAGATCGCAAATCGCGTAGGCATCAGTGTATCTACCGCTAATGTGCGTATATCGCAGATAAAGAAGGACGCTGTTGATACATTAATAGCGAACACCGATTCTTCCCAAGTGCTTGATTTTATGTAAGTTAAGCACTTAATACTAATTAACTAATATACAATATGTGTAATTATATTAATAACAAACACCACATACCTTATGACCTTAAATGAGAAACTTGCGACTATCCAAACCAAATTCAAATCCAAAAAGTCGCGTTACAATTCCTTTGGTAAGTACTACTTTCGTAGTGCTGAAGATATCCTAGAAGCTACAAAGCCCTTTCTATTAGAGTTAGGAGTTAGTGTAACAGTCAGTGAGTCCATCATTGCAGCCGAGCCTTTCCCTATTTTAGAAAGCAAAGCTACGGTGACTGACGGCGACGGTGCTATACACGCTACAGCTGTCGTTGGTGTTGACCTCGATCAGAAAGGTATGCAAATGCCTCAAAAGTTCGGGTCGGCATCATCGTACGGGAAAAAGTATGCCCTTGGCAATCTATTCCTTATTGACGACACGCAAGACTCTGACGCTGGCAATAGCCACGGCAAAGCCGCTAAACCAAAAGCTAAGATAACTTCATCATCGGATGCCGCATTTACTAAGGCAATGGAGTATGTAAAAGGAGGGGGTAAGTTAGATGCTATTAAAGCGAAGTATGACTTATCCCCTGACGTTGAAAAACTATTAACAACATTATGATAGACAAAGAAGCGATTGACAAGCTGCGTGAAGACGAGCATTACTACGGGAACTTTGGTAAACAATTCCTAAGTAACAGCGACATCTCCACGTTGCTTCGAGATCCGTTAGCTCTTGGCAAACCGAGAGAACAAGTACCGGCGTTCTTGGTTGGCGGTTATTTTCACACCGCTATCCTTGAACCAAACAAGCTTAAGAAGTACAAAATTATTGAGTCTTCTACAAGAAACACTAAAAAGTATAAAGAAATTTCCGACGGCGAAATGTGTTTGCTGCAACATGAGGTTGACCAACTTGAAGTGATGATTGACAAAGTGCTCGCTAATGATGTATGCAGAGGCTTGATCCGGCCGATCGATGGCGAATACGAGTTACCTGGTATTACAGAAATCGACGGCATTGCTTGGAAGGGCAAAGCGGATATTATCAACCGTGACGACGGACTAATCGTTGACTTGAAGACAACAGCTAAGCTGGACGACTTCAGATGGTCGGCTTCGAAGTACAACTACGATAGCCAAGCATATATCTACCAAAAGATATTCGGTTACGATATGGTCTTCGTTGCGATTGATAAGAAAACGCATCAAATAGGTATATTCGATTGCTCACCACAGTTTATTGAGCGTGGTAAAGAGAAAGTCGAACGTGCTATTGAAGCTTACAAGTTATTTTATGACAACCCAGAATTTGAACCGAGAAACTATTTTATTAACCAAACATTATAAGTATGGCATCAATTATTAAAGCAAGCATCAACCTTAACATGATCGACAAATCAAAGATCATTGAAGGCAAGAAGGGTAAGTATTTACCGCTAACCATAACACTCAACGATGAAGTTGACCAATTTGGTAATCAAGGACCGCTAATTATAGAGCAGTCTAAAGAAGAACGTGAGGCTAAGATGCCAAAGGTTTATTTAGGCAACGCAAAGGTTGTGTGGTCTAACGGGCAGAATGTAGACGCTGCACCTAGAACTGATCAGCCAGGGGCAATGGCACCTCCGCCGCCGCAAGCTGCACCAGTTGATGATTTACCATTTTAATCATATGTACGAGGAAGATTTTGTAAACATCTCGTACGACAAAGATGGAAATGTAACCTCAGTAGAGGATTAATAATAATTAAACACGCAATTTAATTAAATGCAGACAATAGAGATCAATGGATTTGTGATTGACAACTTCAATCAGCATGGTCTTGATGAAGGTAAAACGCAGGGGACTTGTCCTCTGTGTTCTTCTACAAGAAAACCTGAGAATCAGAAGCAAAAATGCGCTTCTTACGATTGGGAACGTGGTCTCGGTACTTGTCATAACTGTGATAAATCATTCCAGTTACATACCTATGAACGCAAAGGTAAATCAGAAAAGACGTATGTCAAACCTGAATCCTTTGTCGTTCAAGAGGTTGGTACGAAAGTAGAAGAATGGTTTAAGACAAGGGGTATATCGCGCAAAACGTTACACGAGCTACGTGTTACTGAAGGCAGTGAATATATGCCACAGACCGGTAAAGCCGAGAATGTTATAAAGTTCAATTATTTCATGGGCGACGACTTAATCAATGTTAAGTATCGTGATGGGAGAAAGAACTTTAAATTATATAAGGGTGCCGAGAAAGTATTCTACAATATAGATAGTATTGTAGGCTACGAGTATTGTATCCTTGTAGAAGGAGAAATGGATGTGCTAGCGTTGCACGAAGCTGGTATTAGCAATGTAATATCAGTGCCTAATGGCGCTACACTTAATACTAACAATTTAGAGTACTTAGATGCTTGTATTGATTACTTCGAAGATAAAGAAAAAATCATACTTGCTACCGACTCAGATGAAGCGGGGATTGCACTACAAACCGAACTTATTCGTAGGTTAGGTTCTGAAGTTTGTTTTTTAGCTACGTTTGACGATTGTAAGGACGCTAACGAATATTTAATAAAGCATGGACCAGAAAAACTCGTATCTAGAATTACGAATGCAAAGCCCGTTCCGCTTGAAAACGTCACAACCTTCCGTGATATCGAAGACGAAATCACCGACTTTGTTCGCAATGGCTTTAAGCCCGGCTTTCAGGTTGGCCTTAGTAACTTCGATGATATCTTCAGCACTTACACTGGGCAGTTTATTACTGTTACGGGCATACCTTCCAGTGGCAAGTCAGATTTTGTAGATCGTATGGTTGTTGGTTACAACCGTAACTATGAATGGAAAACAGCGTTTGCTTCACCTGAAAACCAACCAACATATTTGCATGCACATAAGCTAATGCGCAAATGCTGGGGTGGAATGCCAACCGCCGCTGACATATACAGCGATAGATGGAACCAAATAGCCGATCACTGCAACACTAACTTCTTTCATATAGATATGGAGCGATACACGCTTGAAGCGGTATTAAAGAAAGGTGCTGAGCTAGTAAAGCGTAAAGGCATTAAGTGTTTAGTTATTGATCCGTTTAACAAAGTACGGTCAAACGACCAATCAGGCGACGTTAATGTATATACTCTTGAGTATTTGCAGAAGATAGAAACGTTTGCTAAAAAGTACGACGTGCTTGTTATTGTTGTTGCGCACCCTACTAAGATGTATAAAGACGCAAACGGTAAGATTGAAGAACCAACTATGTACAATATCAAAGGTGGCGGCGAGTGGTACGATGCTTCTTACCACGGTTTACTTATCCACAGGGACTATGAAGCAAAGACTGTTAAAGCTAAAGTGCTTAAGGTTAAGTTTCAAAACCTCGGAGAAAATGGCGCAGAGGCACATTTCAAATGGCAACCAGACTCCGGTGACTATTTGTCTATAGATAACCCTGCAGACTTACTCGACGCTAAAATGCCCTGGGAATAATGGGTAGTGGTAACAAATCTAAAGGCAAGAAAACAAACTTTGGCAGTTATTATCGCACACCAGAAGAGTATGAAGCAATGGTATGGTGTTTAAAAAACAAGATAGTCGTTGCGCCTTTAGCCGCTGATAAAGTAAAAACAAACCCGCAGAACTTTTATATTGACATTATTATTCAAGGCCGCTTAAGCCGAAGCCCAAACACGTTTGACGCTAAAGAGCTGTGGCCACAAATTTACAAATACTACAAATATTATTATGACAAACATCGAAAATCAGTATAAAGCGTTAATACAAGACCTGCTATTAGCTAAGAAAAAAGATGATCGCACAGGTACTGGTACACGTTCTATATTTGGCAGAATGCTTGTACACGATATGAGCGAGGGCTTTCCTTTACTAACTAATAAACGTGTGTACCATAAGATGGCTGTTCACGAATTACTTTGGATTGCAAATGGCCGCACTGACATGCAATATCTTCGCGATAATGGCGTTACATACTGGAATGCTGATTACGATCGCTCAGGACGCTCTGATGAGACCCTGGGGCCTGTATACGGCAAACAATGGCGCGACTTTAACGGTGTTGACCAATTATTTAACGTATTAGACGACGTTCGCAATAATCCAACGTCCCGCAGAATGATTGTTAACGCTTGGAACCCGGCGGATATGCCTGATATGGTATTACCCCCGTGTCATTATGGCTTTCAGTTATATGTAAATGACGGGCAGCTTGATTTAATGTGGCAACAACGTTCCGCTGATGTATTCCTAGGTTTACCCTATGACATTGCAATGTACGGTTTATTACTTGAAATGATCGCTAAAGGCAACAATTTAAAACCTGGTAAGCTAATTGCGCAATTAGGTGATTGCCATTTGTACAACGATCACTTAGAGCAAGCTAGAATATACTTAGCTAGAGTGCAGCCAGCGCGAATGCCTGAGCTTGAGTTGGCCAAAGGCATGTATAGCACAATGCACAACGAAGTAATCATCCCGGAATTTAGCGATATAACCATTAAAAACTACAACCCAAAGCCCGCAATACCAGCACCGCTATCGGTTGGCAAATAAGACAAAATGACATACTATATTTATCACATACCTGGTAAAAAAATAGGCGTAACACGTAATCTTAATAAGAGAGTAACGGAGCAACAAGGTTATGCTCCAGACGAATACGAAGTTCTATTTACGGGTGAAGATATCGATGAGGTATCACAGTTGGAGATAGAACTTCAAAAGTCTTACGGCTATAGCGTTGACACTAAATTATATAAAAACCTTTTTAAACCAAAAAGAATGAAAGTAAACATTACCGATCAAACAACAACATTCCCTGTACCATTAAACAAACTCAAAGGTCGTCTTATGGACAACATAGGACTAAACTGGGTAACACCATTAGGCCATCGCGTTACATTAGATGTTGAATTATCAAAGTGGATTGTTGACAACGCGTTAACTTCCCGGTTTAATGCTGAGCGCTGCTATGTTTATAACAAAGCTATGTTTGAATTTGACAAAGCACGCCACAATAGTGTTGTGCACTCAAAAGAAGATCACGGCGATACTATATACGGCGACATTCGCAGATGGGCAGATGACCGTGGTATTTATGCTAAAGGCGATACCAAAACACAATTAATTAAATTATATGAAGAAGCAGGAGAGCTTGCTCAAGCTGTACTTACAAATGATAACGAGGAGTTTATTGATGCTATTGGTGATTGCGTTGTTGTCCTCACCAACCTTGCCCATCTTGGAGGCGTCCGTATTGAAGATTGCATTGAGTCTGCTTATGCTGAGATTGCTAGCAGACGCGGTAATATGGTTAACGGCTCGTTTGTAAAGCAAACAATGCCAGATAACAATGCGTTTTCTGACTACCTAATGTCTAAAACAAAAACGTTATGAAGCAAAAGATAATTAACTTCCGCGATCCAGTAGTTGAACGCGTAGTAGAAAAGTTTGTAGGACGTTCTGATGTGGGCTATGAGAAGTATGGTATCACACTAGAAGATGATCCAAGCGAAATGTTTGAGTGGTTAAACCATTTACAAGAAGAGCTAATGGATGCTGTATTGTATTTGCAAAAGGCAAAAGAGGAGTATGAGGAAGAGTATCGCTCACGCACCGAGGAGTAATATGAAAAAGAAATACAGCAGAAAGAAAGGACCAGTAAGAGCAAAGAAGGTATCGTACGACGGTATCAACTTTGCCT
>JAAHTG010001490.1_pt1 | contig 15760 bp, 35 predicted proteins | sample 6116081 | NCBI WGS metagenome assembly JAAHTG01 (sample SAMN13939989, study PRJNA603662) | sponge metagenome | isolation source: marine sponge | host: Mycale hentscheli | place: New Zealand | collected 2005 | reverse complement strand
AAACAGATGTAAATAGTGATGCTTTTATTCAAAACAAGCCTACAATACCAAGTGCAGCTCCTGTAGATAGTGTTAACAGTTTAACAGGTACAGTAGTTTTAACAACTGCAAATATAGCAGAAAACACTAATCTTTATTATACAGAAGCAAGAGTATCTGCAAATACAGATGTTGCGGACAATACTGCAAAAATATCTTTTGACAGCACATCAAGCAATAAATTAGCAAATATTCAAGCAGGTGCGCAAGTCAATACAGTTAGCAGCGTAAACGGAAATACAGGCGCAGTAACATTAACCACAAGTGATGTAGCAGAGGGTACTAATAAATATATGGTTTTAGGTACTACTGCATCAACAGCATTGGCAGGAAATACTGCATTATTGCAATTAGGAACAACTTCTACAACTGCATTAGCAGGAGACACTACAATTATAACGTCAACAAGTCCAACTGTTAATACTGTACCAAAATATGATAGTAATGGTAATTTAGTTAATTCATCTATTGTTATTAGTGGTCAAATAAGTATGAATGCTTATACTTATTTTGATGATGAAATAGAAGTTAACGGACAAGCAACTTTTGCTTCTAATGCAGATTTTCAAGGGGGTACAAGTTTAGATAGTGCAATATCATTAAATACTGCTAAAATCTCTTTTGATAGTGCATCTTCAACAAAACTTGCAGGTATTGAAGCAGGTGCAGAAGTAAACACGATTGATAGTGATAATTCAGCAGGTGGAACTCAAATTTTAAATGTAGTTAGTATGACATTAGCTCAATATCAAGGTGCAACTAAAGTCGCAACAACACTATACATAATAACATAATATGGGAATAAATTTAGGAAGCAATGCGCCTCAAGGCTTAAGATTAGGAACTGCAACTGTAACAGCGGCATATTTAGGAAGTACGCAAGTTTATCCTTTGCCATCGGGAATTGCAACTGCAACTATATCTAATTCATCGGGGAATATTAAATCAGCAGACGGTACATTTTCAGCAACACAATTTTCAACATCGGGAAGTGGAACGGGTGCAACATTTACTGTAACATTAGTAAATCGTACTGCAACTGCTTTTACAATAACTAATGCAGGAAGTGGTTATGCAGTTAATGATACAATTGAATTGCAAATTGCTTCATTGTCTGCACAATTTCAAATACCAAGAGTACAATTAACTGTTGCAACATTAGGCTATTAAAAAATTGATTATCTTTGATTGTAATTTAAAAAATATATAAAATGTCAAAAATCACAAAAGAAGAATTAAAATTAATTCAAGAACAAGACCAAAGAAAAAAAGCAATTTTAAATGATATGGGATTGTTACAAACACAAGTACATACATTAAGCCATTTATTTGCACAACTCAATCAAGAGATTGAGGAAAACAAAAAAGTACTTGAAAAACAATATGGAGAAGTGCATATTGATTTAAGTGACGGAACAATTAAACCAATAGAAAATGGAGAAAATAAGTAAACATATAAGTTATAAAGAAGCTACATACTCAAATACTGCAAATGCTTTGGGTATTAAAAACAAACCTAAAGCAGAACATATTAAAAATATGGAAAAGGTTGCAGAAAAAGTTTTTGAACCATTACGTGAATGGGTGGGTTGTCCAATTAGAGTAAATAGTTTTTATAGAAGTGAAGAATTAAATTCAGCTATTAAAGGCAGTCCAACAAGTAGTCATATGAAAGGTCAAGCAATAGACATTACAAGTATGACTTGTGATAAAGATGATTGCAAAACAAATTTAGATATGTTTCATTACATTAGAAAAAATTTAGATTTTGACCAGCTTATATGGGAATTTGGATCAGAACCTAAATGGTTGCACGTTTCTTATGTATCTAAAAAAGCAAATAGAAAACAAGTGTTGGTAACAAAAAGACGGGGTAAATATTTCACATACGCAGATTAATTATGAAAGTTGGTAAATACGAATTTGATACTTTAGAAGCATACGAAGATGCTTATGCAGATATTGATGCTATAAAAAATAGAGTAGTTAGTTTAGGTTTAAGCAATGAAAAATATAGAATAGATGTTTTATGGAGTGAGGATATTACAGAACACCCTGTTAAATGGCTACCTTTTGCTATTAATATTGATAACGAGGGTATACATTATTTTCACGATTACCCTTATTTAGAAAACAAATTTTAAAATGCCAATACCAAAGAAAAAACAAGGAGAGGAACAAAAAGATTTTATGATGCGATGCATACCTCAATTAATGAAAGAGTATGACAAATCACAAGCTATTGCTATATGTTATAAATCTTTTAAAGGAGAAGTAGAACTTGAAACTTACAATGATTACCCTAAAGGTGCAAGAAACAATGCTAAAAAAGCAATAGAATTTAAAGAAAAAAATGGAAGTGATTGTGGGACAAAAGTAGGTTGGACAAGAGCAAGGCAATTAGCTAGTGGCGAAAATTTATCACGTGATACAATAGCTAGAATGGCATCATTTAAAAGACATCAACAAAATAAAGATGTACCATATACAGAGGGTTGTGGTGGTTTAATGTGGGACGCCTGGGGAGGAAGTGCAGGAATTAATTGGGCAATTAATAAACTAAAACAAATAGACAAAAAATGATAACAGATTATAAGACATTACTTATTAATATAGGAACGTTTGGAATATCAATGACAAATATAGATATAGCTTTAAAAATAATTCTTGTGCTTGTAACAATAGGTTACACAGTGCAAAAGTGGTATTTACTTAATAAAGATAAAAAGAAGTAGTGCCAAAAAAAAAGTTTAAAGATACAAGAGTTGGAAAGTTTTTGGTAAAAGCTGCACCAAATATATTAGGTGTCGCAGGAGATTTATTACCAGATGCAGGAGTTCTTGGTATGGTTAAACAACTTATTTCTAATGATGGTGAATTACCTACTAAAGACAAAGAAGAAGCATTAAAACTTATTGAACTTGATATAATAGAAGCACAAGAGGTAAGTAAAAGGTGGACTGCTGATATGGCTTCAGATAGTTATTTAAGTAAAAACACAAGACCAATGACTTTGATATTTTTAACAATAGCAATGGTTTTTTTAATTGTACTTGATAGTTTAGATATTGATTTTGGTGTTAATGTAGAATGGATTGAATTACTTAAAAGCCTTTTAATAACTGTGTATGTGGCTTATTTTGGTTCGAGAGGAGTTGAAAAATACAAGTATATATCTCGAAAATAGAATACACAGCATATCTCATTATTTTTATATTTTTAATATATTTTTTTAGATATATTTTTTTATTTTTATATATATGTATAAAGATATTTTTATACTTATATTTATAAAAAGTTTAAATTTATTACTTTTTTTTTAAATTACAATGAAAAATGTCTAATAAAACAATGCCTAAAAGCAAAAAGAAACCAAGCAGAAGCAAGTTAGTTAAAAAATTAGATGCAGTATTTAGTCAGTATATTAGATTAAAAGATGCAGTTAATGGATATGCAGTATGTTTTACTTGTGGTAAAAAAGACCATTGGAAGAAACTACAAAACGGACATTTTCAAAGTAGAAAGCATTACGCAACAAGGTGGGACGAACAAAATTGTCAAGTTCAATGTAGTGGCTGCAATGTATTTAAATATGGAGAGCAATATATTTTCGGTAAAAATTTAGATGAAAAATATTACGCAGGTATATCAGACGAATTATTTTATAAAGCAAAACAAATTGTAAAATTTAGTAATTATGAAATAGAAGAAATGATTATAAAATATAAAGATTTGGTTAATAAATTAATTTAATGTATATTTGACAATCTTTGTTTTTGTTATGTTTTAATTAGGGGTTGCAGAAATGTAACCCTTTTTTTTTGTTATTAACATAATTATTAATATATTTGTTCATTACTAATTTAAAATTTAACAAATGAAAACAAAAACTGAATTATCGAAAAATGACAAAACATTTATTCATTACGTATTAAAATATTACGCAAACAATACAGAGGGTCTTGACCAAGATGATGTTTACGAAATTTATGATATGGCTGAAAAAGTAAAGTCTTTATAATGGACAGAATAAATTTTAGCAATCAAACGACAAATCAACTTATTACTGAATATCAATATAGAGTTGAAGCCTTACAAAACAAGATAGAAGAATTAAAGGCAATTCTTGAAGTAAACAATTTAATATAACAAAATGGAAAGAGACAAGTTAGTTGAGTTATACAAAAAGTATAATTTAGAAAAATCTGATGTTTTCAAGCATCAGCACTTTGTAATAATTACAAGGCAAGGTATTGAAAAAATTCAAGCACAAGAACAAATATTAATTAAATTTGATGTTGTCAAGTGCGAACATAATTTTGCAGTAGTAAAAGCAACTGCAGCAATAAACGAAAAAGATAAAAATGTTATACAAACATTTGGGTCTGCATATAAAGGTGCATCATTTAAAGAGGGCAATACAAACTCTTGGTACGTTATGGAAATGGCAGAGAAAAGAGCATTGTCAAGAGCAGTATTAAAATTAACAGGTTTTTATTCTTTAGGAGTTTTTGGAGAAGATGAGTCAGAAGATTTTAAAAAAAAATAAATATTAACTAAAATTAAATAAATATGAGTTCATTAATCAATGGGTCAATTAGAGTTGACAAATTACCAAAAGAGAAATTTATAAACGGGAAAGACGGAGCCGTTTATTACAATTTTACTATTTCAATTAATGATGAAACACGTTACGGAAACAACGTTTCATTTATGGATAGTCAAACAAAAGAAGAAAGAGAAGCTAAAATGCCAAAAACTTATTTAGGTAATGGCAAAGTTATCTGGACAAAAGACGGAACAATACAAGTTGCAGAAAGGGAGGAAGATAAGGTGCTTGTTACAACAGACGAACAAAGTGGCGACTTGCCATTTTAAATTATAAAGGGCGTTATTAATTTAATGCCCTTTTTTTTTATATATTTATAGAAAATAAATTTATGACAGAACAAAAACAAACAGAACAAGATATGTTAATGGAGTTTATACACGATGATTGCATTGTTGATATAGACAAAAAAATTGAATATCCACCAGTTGCATTAAGTTATGGTGAGAAATTAATACAGACAAAAGATAAAGATATATTAGTGCCAATAGCATTAGGTACTTATGGAAATTTAAGTGTAATAACAGCACCACCTAAAACAATGAAAACATTTTTTGTATCATTATTGGCATCAGCTTTTTTAAGCAACACTAATATTTACGTTGGCGATATAAAAGGTCATAGAGGTAATGGTAATTTATTACATATAGATACAGAGCAAGGTGTATGGCATTGTAGTAAAGTATTTAAAAGACCTTTAGATATGGATAAAAATATACCTAAAGAGAATTATCATCACTTTGCTTTACGTACCGTTGGTTATAAAGAAAGATTAGAATTTATAGAATGGTTTTTAAAAAACAAAATACAAAAAAATTCATTAGTAATTATTGACGGGGTTGCTGATTTGTGTGCCGATGTAAATAATATAGAACAAAGTAACGAATTGGTTGCATCTTTAATGAGGATTAGTACTCAATATAACTGTCATATAATAAACGTGATACATCAAAATTACGGAAGCCATAAACTTGGGACTGGACATTTAGGTAGTGCATTAGAAAAAAAAGCAGAAACAGTTATTTCTTTAGAAGCAAATACAGTAAACAAAGATTGGGTAACTGTTAAGTGTGGCAGAAGTAGAGGTTATTGTTTTGACACATTTAGTTTTGAAGTTAATGATTATGGTTTACCTCAAGTTGTAAATAATATATACGACCCTTTGGCATAATGATAGAAAAAACGATGATACTTCTTGCTAACAAGCATAAAACTTGGATTGAGATTGTTCAGAGTTTTGGTTGCCAAAAAGAAACATCAGAAGATATAGTACAGGAAATGTATATAAAAATTCATATTAAATTGCAAAAAGGTCTTGACATAATGTATAATGATGAAATAAATTATTACTATATATTTAAGACATTGAGGTCATTATTTTTTGATTTAAAACGCAAAGGCAAAAATATTACTGTTGTAAATATTGATAACGTAAATATTGATATGTCTGATATGGATGTAAACTACGACAAAGCCTATGACAAAATTAAAAAAGAACTTTCGCAAATGTTTTGGTATGACCGTAAAGTTTTTGAAATTATAAATGCAGGCGAAAGTATTGCGGAATTTAGCAGAAAATCTTTTATACAATACTATTCATTATACAACACTTACAACAAAGTAAAAAACAAATTAAAAAAATCATTATGAGTTTAATCAGAAATGCAAGTCAAATAAAACAAGGAATAGATTTTACAGGAATTAAAAATGGACTTTTACACCCAACAGATATTGACGCTGTTTTTGAGTTTGATAACGAAGCAATAATATTTATAGAGGTTAAAAGGAAAGGTAATACATTACCTATAGGTCAAAAATTATTACTTGAAAGATTAACTAAAAACTGGAAAACAAAAAAGGCAATAGCGTTGTTTATGACTCATACAAATTACAACAGTAATGAACTGATTGATTTAAAAAATTGTAAACTCAATAAATACTATACAAACGGAAAATGGGTATTACCAACAACAGAAAACACTTTAACTCAAATACTAAATAAACTTGGTATAGCTTGGAATATTAAAAAATTAAAAATATGAAATTAGGAAACGTAATTTATTATTTTACAAAATATACAGGAATTAAATATCTTGTAGATGCGTGGCATAAATACAAAGGGACAAAATGTAAATGTAATGAACGTAGAAAGAAATTAAATAATATAAAAATAGACAGGTGGTAAAATTTAATAAGCAAGATTATGCAAAATGGGAAACCTTTAGAATGGGTACAAAGCAACACATTACTAACAAAGAATTTGAGTTGGTATGCAAGTTACACGCAGACTATCACAAGCATCGTTATTATAAGCCTTGTACCTGCAACCCAAAAACAATCAAACAATGGATAAAAGATTTGAATGTAATATGGAATAATGGAGGTAAGTAAAATACATAAACTTGAACAAGCGACAGTACATTTATTAAATCTTGAGGGTTGGAAATTAGAATGGACTGGTGCAGGTAATGAAAGATATGATGCAAAAGGAAAGACGCCAAAAGGTTTTGATTGTATTATAGAAATGAAATTTAGAACAAAGTATTATGAAACCAAGATGCTTGAAAAAGACAAATACGATGCTTTAATGAATATGGATAAAGATGTGGTAAAGATTTACTTTGTAAACGATACTAAAGGAAATTTTATGTATTACTTAAATACTTTAGAAATGCCAAAGACCGAAAAAAAATATTGCCCAGATACTACAATGTGGTCAAAAAAAAAAGTAACTAAAGAAGTTTATTTGCTTAAGGAAAACGATGCAATAAGAATTAATTTAAACCATTAGTATTAATAATTTTGTTTATAACTTTATTTTTTTTATATTTGCTTGTTACTAATTTAAAAAACAAAAACAAATGTTACACGAAAAACCGTTACAAGATTTAATTGATTTAGCTAAAACAACTGATAATAGTTATTTGTTGCATCAACTTGAACTTTTACAATTAAAAGTTGAAAGGGATATTATACAAACAAAGTATGATACTATTGATGAATGTTACGAAAGAATAAATAAAAAATAATTATGAAAAACAACACAATTTACATACACGAAACGCATACATTATTTGCAAATGACGGAGAACTTCATTTACTTTATGATAGTGGCAATTACGACAAAGAATTAATTTTTAATGTAGAAAGTTTATATACTGACTTGCCAACCATAATTAGATTATGCGTTGAACAAAAAAAACAAATGGATAAAAATACACTTGAAAGGCTAAAATCTACATTAAAAGAATTATGATATTATTAATAGATGCAGACAGTTTGATATTTGCTTCTTGTTATAAAAAGCGTGAAACTCCAGAAGATGAAAAATACTATACAGATATAAAAGACTCAAGAAATAAGTTTGACGAACAATATATGAAGATAGTAAATGACTTGGAAGAAAAATATACTATTGACAAAGTTTTATGTTTCAGTAGTTCACGAGGTAATTTTAGAAAATTAATCACAAATAATTATAAGGCTAATAGAAAAAAACAAGAGAAGCCACCATTATTGAATGAAATGCATCAATACGTAGTTGATTATTATGATAGTATTGTTGGATATGGAGTTGAAACAGATGATATGGTAGCAAGGTATTGGTATCAAATTAGTCAAGATATTGGTAGAGAAGAAGTGATGATTGTTTCTATAGATAAAGATTACAAGCAATTTCCTGCACTTATTTACAATTATCATTATAAACATCAATGTATACTTGATATATCAGAAGATGAAGCAAGGTTTAATTTTTATGCACAGTGTATAGTTGGGGATGGTGCAGACAACGTTCAATACTTTAAAGGTAAAGGAATTAAATTTGCTGAAAAATACTTTGAAGATTGCTTAACGGAATATCAATATACAAAAAAATTATATAAATTATTTAAAGAAAAATACAAAAGTAAAGCACGAGAAAAATACATAGAGTGTTGGAATTTATTAAAATTAAAAACAAATTGATTATGAAAATAGATATGACCAAAAAAGATTATTATTACGACTTAAAAAAAATAATAACATATATTGAAACTACTGCTGATGTTAATATTGGTACAAGAAGCAGGAAAAGACATTTAGTTGATTTAAGAGCTTTATACTATAAACTTGCATTAGAAACTACAAATTACTCTTATGAAAAAATTGGTAAAATGGTAGATAGAGACCACGCATCAGTTTTACACGCAAGAAAAAATACTTTTTTTAATATAATGACAGACCATACAATATTAGATTATTACCATAATTATAGAGTTGAGGTACTCGGACAACAAGTTACAGAACATTACGAGAATCAAAAACAATATAATATATTGAAAAACAAATACAATAATTTATACGCAAAGTATGGCTCTTTAAAATCAAGGTTAAATAATATGTTAAATGGTTTAGGTTCTGAATTAACAGATAATGAAAAAGGTTACAGAAAGTTAAGTAGGAAGAATAGATGTGAATATGACAAGAGAGTCAAATTAATTTTAAAGAGTTTTAATTGGAAAGAACAAAACCAAAATGGAGAAATAATTATTGGTAGTGGTTCTGTAAATGATGCAAGAGGAACTTTGTAATGAGTTGGGAGTTAGAAATACAACTGCATTTTCCCCACGACAGATTTATGTTAGGTTGGGAATTTATACAAGCAACAAAAGAATATAATTACACAACAATAAAACTATATTTATTTATAGTTACGTTTACATTAGACTTTTAAAAATCAACCCATTAAATACGTTATATAGATATGATACAGAAAGTAAAGATTACAGAAGTAAAAACAAATACAGCTAACCCAAGAATTATTAAAGATAGTAAGTTTGATAAATTAAAAACATCTTTAAAAGAATTTCCTCAAATGTTAAAGTTACGCCCTATAGTTGTAGATGAAAATAATATTATACTTGGTGGTAATATGCGATACAAGGCTTGTCAAGAATTAAAATTTAAAGAAGTTTATATTGTTAAGGCAGATGACCTTACAGAAGAACAAAAAAATGAATTTATTATAAAAGACAATGTAGGTTTTGGAGAATGGGATTGGGATATACTTGCTAACGTATGGGACAACACACAACTGAAAGATTGGGGTATGGACGTATGGCAACCAGAAGAAGATGTTGATTATTCTATATTAGATGATATTGACTTGGGCGACACTTTAGAACAAAAAACTGACGGAGTAAAGCGTGCCTTAATGATTGAATTTGAAGCAGGAGATTATGACGAAGCTAATGAATTAATTAGTAAAGCAAGAAAGGAAGGTCAAGATGTAGGTAGGGTTGTTTTAAATGCTTTTAAAAATTTATGATTATATTAATTATTGGGGAATGTGGTGTAGGTAAAACTTGGGTAATGAAAAATTTACTTAATAATACAAGAGGGTATAAACTTGGATTGTTTATGTTTAATGAAAATGAAAAACATATAATTGTAGGTAAATATGATAATTCAGTTTTTAGTGGTAGTGATAAATTAAGTATGGCAGTAATGAAAGATTTAGATAAAATGTTACACTACATTAAAAAATCTAAAAAGATAGCAGTTTTTGAGGGAGATAGGTTTATGAATAGTAATTTTATAAAAAAGTGTACGCCTTACATTATAAAAATAAATGGAGACGGTGCAGGTGGAAGATTAAAAAGAGGTTCTAATCAATCTGAAAGACAATTAAAAACTATTAAGACAAGGGTAAAAAATATCAAGTATGATATTGAAGTTAAAAACTCTGACGAATGCTTAAAAATAATACAACGATATGAAAACAATTAAATTAATACAACAAGAGCATAATACAAAAATAGGTAAAGATTGTCCTTACTTTAAGCCAAACATCAAAGAAGATTGTTTATTAGAAGTTGATAATGAAATTATTGGTTTTTATATTAATGACGTATCAAAATATAGTAAAAAATTAAGTCAGCTTATATCTATAAGCAATAAAGAGTTTAGAAGTGATAATGTGCCAAAATCATTATTAGAAAGAAGCGATGTGTTTACAAAAGTTTATGAGGGGGGAATGACACGAAAAGAAGCTATGAAAGAAGGAACAATACAGATGAGTTCAATTTTAGGTAGTATTGCGCCTAAAGCACATATGCGCAGACCATACCCAACAATATCTGCAGTACATCGAGAAAAAACTGCAAATACATTCATAAAAGCTATGTGGGCAGCTTCTGTTGAGTCAGAAAAGATTATTGAACAACTTACACCACATATATATAAAAGGCAGTTAGAACTCTTTAAAGACATAAATAAGAAATGGAGGTTCGGAAACATATTTACAAGTAGTATATCAAATTTTAATATAGCAGCAGCGTATCACAGAGATACAGGGAACATCGTAGGCGCAGTAAATGTAATATTAACAAAAAGGAATAATGCAAACGGTGGTTGTTTAAATGTTCCAGACTACAACGTAACATTTGCACAAGAAGATAACTCAATGTTAGTTTATCCTGCTTGGAAAAACATTCACGGAGTAACACCTATAATAGAAACATCAGAAAATGGTTATAGAAATAGTTTAATTTTTTACCCATTAAAAGCATTTAAAGGAATATAATATGGACAAAAGTAGACACATAAAAAAAGAAAGTTTTTTAAAAGCACTTGAAAAGAGTTTAGGTGTTGTTACAGTAGCCTGTAAAAAATCAGATACACCAAGAAGCACATATTACAAATGGCTTAATGAAGATGAAGAATTTGAAAAACAAGTTAGAGAGATTGAAAATGTTGCATTAGATTTTGCAGAAAGTAAACTTCACGAACAGATATCTGATAATTCAACAGCAGCTACAATTTTTTATTTAAAGACAAAAGGAAAAAAAAGAGGGTATATAGAAAGGCAAGAGATAACTGGTGCAGACGGCATACCTACAAATTTTCAAATAGAAATAATTGATAAAACAGAAGATACAGACCAATAAGGTTTACAAGCATTTATCTAATAGTGATAAAAAAATTATTGTTGAACAAGGTGGAACAAGAAGTGGTAAGACATATAATATTCTTTTATGGGTTATCTTTAAGTATTGCACAAATAATACAAATAAAGTAATTACAATATGTAGAAAGTCATTCCCAAGTTTACGTGCAACTGTAATGAGAGATTTTTTTTCAATACTACAAAAACATAATTGCTATACAGAAACTTTACATAACAAATCAAATTCAGAATATTACTTAAATAAAAATCTTGTTGAATTTATTTCATTAGACCAACCACAAAAAGTTAGGGGACGTAAAAGAGATTTGTTGTTTGTAAACGAGGGTAACGAGTTGTATTATGAAGATATGCAACAGCTACTTTTTAGAACACAAGATAGGGTGATACTTGATTTTAACCCATCAGATGAATACCATTGGATATACGATAAATTAATACCAAGAGGTGATTGTGATTTTTTTAAAACTACCTACCTTGACAATCCTTTTATTGAGGATAGTATAAAAAAAGAAATAGAACTATTAAAAGAAACTGACGAACAGTATTGGCAGATATATGGTTTAGGGGAAAGGGCAGCAAGTAGGAGTACCATATTTAATTATGTTGAGGTAAACAAAATACCTGATAATGCAAATTTAGTTTCTTATGGTATGGACTTTGGATATACTAACGACCCAACCGTTTTATCTTCTGTTTACATTGAAAATAATGATATGTATATCAAAGAACATTTATATAGAACACAAATGACAACAAGTGATATTGACAAATTTTTAAAAGAAAATAATATTACAGGGACTATATACGCAGATAGTGCAGAGCCAAGATTAATTAGTGAGTTACGTAAAATGGGACACAACATATTCGCAAGTATAAAAGGCAGGGATAGTGTTAATGCAGGTATTGATTTATTAAAGCGTTACAAAATACACGTACTTAATACCTCAACAAACGCAATAGCTGAATTTAGAAATTATAAATGGAAAGAAGATAAAGCAGGTATGCTTACTAATATTCCAGAAGATAAACACAACCACATAATAGATAGCTGCAGGTATGCGACTTACTCAATTTTAAGCAGGCCAAACTTTGGTAAATATGCTTTACACTAATAAGAAACTCTACTAATAATTTTGTTTATAACTTTATTAATAATATATTTGCGTATAACTTAAAAACAAAACAAATGAGAAAATTACCAAAGTACAAACAAAACCTTTCAATATGGGGAGATGATGTTTGGAGTTACACAACGAAAGTTGCAAAAATTAAAGACAACGAGTTACATCAATTAGGCTATTGGTCTATGACGACACAAAAGCATATTAATTATGTGGCAGATTATTACGGTTTAACTTTAATAAAAGATTATGAATAAAGAGAGCAGAGCATCAAAATTAGGAAGAATGTCAAAAACCTTTACAAAGTGCTTTTTAATATTTGCAATATCTTACTTTGCATTTAGAATATTAGCATCAATTTTATTTAATGTATAGTTATGATAGATACTAAAAAAGTAGAATGTATTGAAGTTGACGGAATTGACACGTCAGATTATCCAGATTTTTGCGATGCTTATATTAGCTACGCAGAATATGACGGAGTAGAAATGACACAAGAACAACTTAATGAACTAAACGATGATTATGACTTTGTTTATGATTGCGTTTTAAATCACTTATTTTAATGAAAAGAATAAAAATGTTTTACGAAGCAAGATTAATTACTCACAATATAAAACCATATAAAGTAATTAAATTAGATAATAATAAAGTTGCTGAACACTATGTTAATGGCGATATAAAAATAGTAGATAATGAGTTGGTATGATTTTTTAAACCCACACGAACAAGGCGAATACGAGTGCAGCGAATGTGGTGCTGTAATGCAAACTGATAAAGGTGTGTGTTCTGGAACTTGTCACGAAGCAAGTATGATTTAGTAGTAGTTAGTTTTTTTTATGAGAGGAAAGGGCAGTCAGAAATGGCTGCTTTTTTTTTATTATATTGCATATAGTAAAAAACACAATTAAATACGTTATATAAGTATGAATATTAATATACAAGTACCAACAAAATTATCTGATATTACTTTAGGGCAATACAAAAGGTTTCTAAATATCCAAAAACAAACAGAAGAAAGTCATTTCTTAAACGCAAAAGCTATTGAAATATTTTGCGATATAGAACTAAAAAAAGTAATGTTGTTAAAGATGTCTGATTTTAATAAAATTACAAATAAAATAAATTCATTGTTTGAGCAAAAACCAAAGCTGGTACAACGCTTTAAAATTAATAATGTTGAATATGGCTTCCACCCACAATTAGATGAATTAACATTAGGGGAATACATTGATGTAGATAATTACATTTCTGATTGGCAAAATATGGAAAAGACAATGAACGTATTATACAGACCAATAGAAAACAAATTAAAAGATAGGTATTCAATAAAAGAATACAATGTTGATACAAGTGATAATTTATTAGATATGCCAATGAATGCAGTTTTGTCATCAATTTTTTTTTTGTGGAATTTAGGGATAGACTTGTCGAAAACTATTCTGAACTATTCGGAACTGGGGGTGGAAACGAACTTAATGCATCAGCAAATTTTAGCAGAAAATGGGGATGGTATCAGTCAGTATACACACTCGCTAATGGAGATATTACAAGACTTGAAGATATCACCAAATTAGAAGTACATAAATGTTTTATGATGTTATCATTTGTAAAGGAAAAAAACGAAATAGAATCAAAACAAATTAAAAGTAAATTCAAAAGATGAATCAAGGTATAAGAGGTTTTTATCAATTAACTGAAACAATAAAAGAACAACTACTTGCAGATACAAATATCAATACTGTTTCAACTGGTGATGTTTCTAATTTGAATTTAAACAAACAAGATATTTTTCCTTTAGGTCATATCATAGTAAATAACGTAGTAGCAGAAGAACAAGTATTAAGATTTAATATTACAGTAATTGCTTGTGATATTGTGGATCAAAGCAAAACAGAAACACTTGATAGATTCGTAGGTAACAACAACGAACAAGATATTTTAAACACGCAGTTAAGCGTATTAAACAAACTGATTCAAAATTTAAGAAAAGGAACTTTACATACTGATATGTACCAGTTAGAGGGTAACCCATCATTAGAACCTTTTTATGATAGGTTTGAAAATATGCTTGCTGGTTGGTCTTGTGGAATAGAAATATTAATATACAATGATATAACTATCTGCTGATGAAAACTATCTATACACAAAAAGCATTAAAATCATTTTCTGATTATGTTATCCAGCAGTCAAAAACAAGACTAACTAAAAAAGATAGAAACTATACAAGCGAATTATACAATTCTTTAAAGTACGATTTTGTAAAAGCAGATGATGGTTTTATCATTGATTTTAAAATGGAAGAATATGGGGAATACCAGGATAGAGGTGTAAAGGGTGTTAATAGTAATTACATAGAAAATAAAAACAGTCCGTTTAGTTATAAGTCAAGTAGTAAGTTAAGAGGTTTAGAATATCATACTGGTATTTTTTCAAAGTGGGCAAAGTTTAGAGGTTTGCAACCAAGAGATAAAAAGGGTAGGTTTGGATCATATAAAACTATGGGTTATATATTAGCTGATAGTATAAAGAAAAAAGGAATTAAGGCAACTATGTTTTTTACCAAATCATTTGAAATGGGTTTTGAAAAGTTACCACAAGAATTACAAGAAGCATTTGCATTAGATGTAGAATATGCAATAGTATTAGCAGCAAAAAAATAAGATATGGCAAGATTAGCTTTACGAAGTCCACAATTTAAATATAAAGAAATACCATTAAGTGGTGTAGCATCTACATTATGTCAAATTACTATTGATAGCACTTTAAGATATTCACTAATAAAAAACGTAAGAAAAAATACAACTGTAAATTTTGATATATCAGAACTTGCAAGGGATTATTTAGATATAACTTACGATGCAACTTATGTGCCACAACAAATAGCTATAACTACAACATTAACTAATTATAGTGGTTTAGATGCAACTGGTTCTGTTGTTGGTTCAGCAACTACTTTTACTGATACTGGCTTTGAGGGCTATGGTTATTTTGAAGAAGGCACTAACCCCGATTTACCAACTGCAGGATATTTAATATCTA
>JAAHTG010001486.1_pt1 | contig 15809 bp, 12 predicted proteins | sample 6116081 | NCBI WGS metagenome assembly JAAHTG01 (sample SAMN13939989, study PRJNA603662) | sponge metagenome | isolation source: marine sponge | host: Mycale hentscheli | place: New Zealand | collected 2005 | reverse complement strand
ACCTCTAGATTTCTTAGGAATCCCGCGTCTCCGACGCTGGGAGGATGTCAACTCATCATAAAAGTAGTTAAGTAGAATTTACTAAAAAAGCAAAATTGTGAGGTTAGGAGTTCAATAATTAATTATTGACAGTTGTGAGGTACGGTTTGAATTTGTAAGTCCCCGTGAAACGAATAGCAAAGCATCCTCTAGCCTGCCCTTACAAAGGGAGACAGGAGAGGGATAATCTGAGCTGGTTATGTTGAGCTATAAGCTTTTTAGTTATTTTTGACTTTTTTGCCCAAGTCCTACTTAGAAAGGAATTGCTATATACCCAATGAAAATATTAATGAAATTGCTAAACATTATAAAGATTAAAGTTCGCTAACACGACGAATATTTAGCACATCACTCATATCTTTTATTTTATTGATAGTAGATTTTAATTGTTTATAATTTCTCACATCAATAGTTAAACTAATTAATGCGGGTTTATCTAAACTAGTTTTGACATTCGCACCACTCACATTAATTTTTTGATCGCTCAATCGACCTAATATATCCCGTAAAATCCCTTTTCTATCTAAAGCTTCAATAACAATATCGACAGGATAAGTAGCCAACCGACTATTTTTACTGTTATTTTCTTCTTTATTTTGTTGATTCCAATTCACAGGAATTAAACGCTCACCTGGTATATGAGTTACATTATGACAATCATGATGATGAATAGAAATGCCACGGGTATTTGTGACGACACCGATAATATTTTCACCAGGTAAAGGTTTACAACAACCAGCAATATGATACATTAACCCTTCAATACCAATAATGGGATATTTATTACCATCAATTTCTTTATAGCTTTTACTTGTTGTATTAATGGTAGTACCAAGAAGCGTTTCTGGTTTTTCCGATGATGACTCCTTGGTTTCTTCTCGCAAACGATTGATCACTTGCATACAAGTAATTTCGCCATAACCTAATCCCGCTAACAAGTCATCAACTTTTTGAAAATTACATTTTTGAGCAACATTTTGCATAGTCTCAGATTTGAGTAACGATTCTAAACCATTTTTGCCATATTCTTTTTCTAATAAATCTCTACCTCTGGAAATATTTTCATCTCGATGCGATCGCTTGTACCACTGGCGAATACGATTTCTCGCACTAGGTGTAACGACAAAATTGAGCCAATCTAAACTAGGATGACTGTTATTGGTCGTGAGTATTTCAACGATATCACCATTAATCAATGGTTGATCGAGAGGAGACCATTTACCATTAATATTAACTCCTTTAATATGATTACCAACTTCAGTATGGATGCGATAGGCAAAATCGACAGGGGTTGCACCTCCAGCTAAAGAGATGACATCTCCACCGGGAGTAAAAACATAAACATCATCATCAAATAAATTTTCCTTGAGATTATCAACATATTCCTCCGCATCCTTTAAATCTTTTTGCCAATCGAGTAGCTGTCTTAACCATGTAAATTTTTCATCAGCACTGGATAAGTTACTATTATTGGAGTTCCCTGTTTCTTTATATTTCCAATGAGCAGCAATACCATATTCTGCAATATGGTGCATTTCTTCTGTCCGAATTTGAATTTCCAAAGGGCTACCATTGGTATTGGCTACAGTGGTATGAATAGACTGATAACCATTAGGTTTTTTCACACTGATATAGTCTTTGAATCTACCGGGTACATGACGAAATCTTTCATGAACAACGGATAAAGCACGATAACAATCTGGTATATCTTTAACGATGATTCTTACCGCAGCGATATCGTAAATTTGTTTAAACTCTTTTTTGCGTCGGGTCATTTTTTGAGATATCCCATACAGATGTTTTGGTCTACCCTTGACTTCGACAAAGGAAACATTCTGTTTTTTCAAATGTTCATTGAGGGTTTCAATTACTTGATTAATTCTTGCTTCTCTATCTTTCCTTCTTTCGGAAATCAAATTTTTGATCTTTTTATATTCATCAGGATTAATATATTTAAAAGACAAATCTTCCAATTCCCATTTAAAATGCCATATACCTAAGCGATTGGCTAAGGGGGCAAAAATTTCTTTAGTTTCTTCCGCAATACTACGTTGTTTTTCAGGAGAGAGAAAATCAAGGGTACGCATATTATGGAGTCTATCAGCCAGTTTTACGACAATGACACGAATATCCTGTGCCATAGCAATAAACATACGACGAAAATTTTCTGCTTGTCTTTCAGTTTTATTGGAAAAATTAAATTTGGATAATTTAGTAACTGCTTCGACTAATTGACGTACATTTGCCCCAAATCTCTCTTCAATTTCTTCTGGTGTAACTTCAGTATCTTCTACCACATCATGTAAAAAACCAGCGGCAATCATTTCACTATCACCACCTAAATCACGTAATAATCCCGCTACAGCAATAGGATGAGCAATATATGCTTCTCCTGATTTACGATATTGCCCTTCATGAAGAGAATAAGCAAATTGAAATGCTTTACAAACTAGGTTATTATGACCATTGTCTTGATCTGCGATTAAACATTCATTTAACCAATGGGGAATAACGACTTGGTAGGTAGGTTTAGAGTTGGATATTAAGCTTGTGGTAGCCATAATTTGTTTCCTACAGATAATAGATTTAAGTTGGTATGATTAGCAATAATTACTAAAAATTAAGATGGAAAAAGACATTTAGAAAAAGTAAGAATTGATTCTAATTACAATTTCTGACAAGAATAAAGAATAGAAAAATTCCACTCCTGTGCTAATGACAATTTTCAGTCCAACTCAAGTTCTTAGCTCGTTAAAGTTGTTTATTGTAGATTAGGATTAGAAGACATTCGTTTTATAAATTCTAACTTAATTTTGTCTTAATGTTACCTAAATCATCTAAAAAGGTTTTAATTACGTGGTTAAATTTATTGGAAAATTTTCAAGAAATTATATCAGAAGAAAAAGTTGATTTTTCTTCTGTAAAAAAACAATGGGACAGAATTTCTGATTATTTACAATCTCATATTGTTCCAATTAACTGTGATAATATTTCTGGTGTTAACAAATTTTCTTGGCAAACTTGGCAAACGGAAACTTATCGTTATGTTCGTTTATTGAATACAGAAATACTATTTTGGCGATCGTCAAAACAAGTACAAACTAAACTCGATCGTTTTTTGAATATTAAGAAAAAACTAGAAGAAATGATCCAACTAACAAATCATTTATTGTAATTACTCAACTATGGATCAAAAATTGGTTCAAAATTAATTTCGCCTATATACTTAAATCAAGTTTTCATTTACGATTCCGTAGCTCTATTTACTGGTGTGACGGTAAATGACTGTGGTTTTTCTCCCTGTTGCCAAGTTAACCACATCTGTGTATATGCTGCTTCAAGATGCTGACAGAAGCGATTGCAATCAAACAAAGGAGTATTCAATCGATTTTGTTTCAGTTTTTCCCTAATTTGAGATAGAAAATTTGGCTCTGTAGCTAATTTTAATGCTAAAGCCTTATAATCTGCTAAATTATCAGTTACCAATTCTGGTAAGCCAATATTATAAAGAAGACTACCTGCAACACGTGCAGGGAAGCTTTTTCCAACATAGGTTAACACAGGTAAACCAACCCACAAAGCATCGCTAGCAGTAGTATGAGCGTTATAAGGTAAGTTATCTAAAAACAAGTCTGCTAATTGTTGCCGTGCTAAATCCTGAGGTAATTTTTGTTTCGATGCAAATACTAAACGAGCAGAATTTACACCTCTAGTTTCAGCCTCTCGACGTAAATTATCTTCCATTGACTCATTTTTACTTAGCAGCCAGAGAACACTATCTGGAACTGATTTAAGTAGCTGCATCCAGACATTGAAAAATTGTCGGTTGATTTTATAGGAATTGTTAAAGTTACAAAAGACAAAGCCTTGTTCTGGTAAATTACATTCTTGTCTGGAAGGAATGTAATCGTCAATTATCCGTTTACTATCATTTACTTGATAACAATCAGGTAAATGAACTAACTTTTCGGTAAAATAGATTTGTTGATCTCGAGGCACAATAAAAGGATCTACTAAAATATAGTCAATCAATTCACTTCCCATTGTTCCAGGATACCCCAAGTAATTGACTTGAATAGGTGCAGGGCGATATGCTAGGATTTCCGGACGAAAGTCCTTGGTGTAACCTGTTAGATCTACGGCAATATCAATTTCTAAATTACGAATCTGTTGTGCTGCTTCAAAATGCGACATCTGGCGGACATCAATAAACTCATCAAATGCCTTCACTAAGCGTTGACGCATAAGACTATCATCTTCGGGACCAAAAGAAATAGCAAACAGTTCGATACGTAATCTGTCATGGAGTTCAAAAAGTTCTGCTATTAAATATGCTACAGCATGTTGATGATAATTAGCCGATAAATAGGCAATACGAATCTTATCATGATTGTATCGTTCACCTTTCCATAATGGTGGAAATGAATTGCCAACCTTTTTTTGATAGTAACTTTTCGCTGCTGATAGATGTATTTCTGGTTCATCAATCAATGTTAGTGCTGAAAAAGGTGGTAATACCAATTCCTCAGATTTTGCGGCTAAAACAAGAGATTGTTCAAAGGTTTCAATCCCCTCCCAATCGCACTGTAATTTTCTGATGTGGACATATTGATTGAATGCATCAACATAGTCGGGTTTGACTTGTAAGGCTCTTTGATAAGAGTTAATCGCTTCTTCTAATTTATCTTGTTCTTGTAGGGTATTACCTAAGTTATTATGGGCTTCGTAATAATTTGGTTGAATTTGTAAGGCTCTTTGATAGGAGTTAATCGCTTCTTCTAACCTACCTTGCTTTTGTAGAATATTACCTAAGTTATTATGAGCTTGGTAATAATTTGGTTGAATTTGTAAGACTCTTTGATAGGAGTTAATCGCTTTTTCTAATTTACCCTGTTCTTGGAAGATATTACCTAAATTATTATGAACTTGAAAATAATCTGGTTTAATTTGTAATGCTTTTTGATAATATCTAATCGCCTCTTCTAACGTACCCAATTCTTGAAAAACAAGACCTAAAGTTTTGTAGAAACTTGCTTCGAAAGGCTTCTGTTTTATGGCATATTCAATTTTTTCAATAGCACTTGAGTATTGATTTTGTTGTGCTGCAATTACTCCCAGTAGATGCCATGCGTCAGGATTATTTGGTTGCAATTTTAAGACTTCTTGAAAACAAGTTTCTGCTTCTTTAAACTGCCCTGATTGGCAATATTGAAATCCTAAGTAAAGTTGTTGATGTATTCGCTCAGAATTTACCTGAGATTCAGATTGATCTTTTGAGTTTGACTTCGGTTCATATTTAGACATCAAATCTATAGAGTTATAGGATTGTAAAGTGCGATCGATAGATAGCCATATTTTATCTCATATAGTAAAAGACAAGAGTAAAAAATAAAGGAGAAAGATTAAAATCTCGACATAGCAATACTTTCATAAATCATTAATATCCTAATCAACCCGTTTTGTACTATATTGTTAATTTTCATTTTTAAAGAAGTACGACAATAGTGATTTTATAAACATAAACTGTTTCTCCCTTTATGTTTACAAAAATAATTTTTTTCTATTTGCATGATGTTCAAAATTAATTTCGCTCTCGTAAAAAGACACCCAGACCATTATTAACTCTTGCCGCAGTAGCAGAAGATCGATCAATTATTTCACCACCTAAATAAATTTGAGTTGAACTACCACCATCTAAATTTAAAGCTGATACCGCACCCATTTGCCTTAGTATTTTCGCAAACTCTTCTAAACTAGGGCCTGCACCTCCTATTCGATTATGGACAGCAACGAGGAGGACTTTTCCTTGATTATTAATTGCGATCGCACTACGAGAGGCTTTTTGTCGATTAAAAGCGGGACTAAATTTCTCTGCTTCTCCATTGAGGACAATTTGGCGATTTAACAATAAAACAGGCCCTGCACCCATGATATAAGGATATTTAGCGAATTCGGGAGGAGAAGTATAGATATTCAGTTTAATTTGATCATTAACATTAAATTTATTAACTAATTCTTGACTTTTTCTTACTACTAATAAATAAGTTTTTGGTCGAATAGCAATAGATTTTGTACCAGCTTTATTTACTATTATTTTATCTATTACTTGTTGATTTTTGATAACTAAAACGACTTCTTGATCACTTAAAGTTGTATAATTATTTCCCCAATCAGAAGTATAACGAGCCAAACCTTTTTGTACATAACCACTATTAACATAAGCATTAATCAAGCGATTTCGGTTATTAACGGTGATTATTTCTTCTAATTTTAAGCGATCGATTTTGAAATTACCAACATCATCCCAAGCAATCACACCACGATTTAAAATAGGACTAGATAACCAATTATTATTTTTTTTAATAGTTCCTAAAGGTAACCGATTTTTTCGATTAAAAAAACCACCGTTAATACCTGCTAATAAACCTAATTCATTGCCTATTGTTTTTAAAGGAGAAGCACCGATTACAGTATTAGAATCAGGTAAAATTGGACGTAAATCCAGACCATATTTCTTATTATTGAAAGTTAAAGCCGAAACTAAAAAAATATCAGAACTATTGGGAATACGAATATACTTGCGACTCATTAAAATATCTTTTTGCCACTGAATCTCTCTAGGTGTAACCACAGAAGGATTAAGATCGACTAACAGTCGATTTGGATTAGCAGATGTAACTTTGATATTACTACCCAACGGTAGATTAATGGTCACAAGAGTTTGCTTGTCTTTACTCGTTACTTTAAATAAAGAATCTTTAATTATATTCTCATCATTTCCAATAATTCGATCGCCTTCTTCATCCTCAATAGGAGTATTATTAAAAGGGTCATTTATGCCCAAAAAATCAGAAAAAGATGGTCGATTATATTTACTATAAATGGTAATAAATGCCTGTTTTCTTCCTTGACTTACCTTAAAAAAACTTGGTTTATCTAATTCAATAATAATTTGTTTTCCTTGATTAGATTTAGTTTCGGATACTTTATTTACTCGACTATCAGCTAAATCTAAATTTAATGAATTATTTTGTATTTTAACTTGTAAAGATGTTGTTTTAATTAAATCAGTTATGTCTAAATAACGATAAGGATTAATAAATTTGGTTGCCAAAGTTTTATTATAATTAAACCAACGAATTGGTTGCTGATTAGATTTAGTTGAACTTAGTAATTCTATTCCTAAAACTGCTTCGGCACCCATGTCACTGATGCCTGTGTGAATCTCATTCGTTCCTTCTCGCCACTGTATCCATGGTAAATTAATTTTCTGTCCATTAATTATTACTTGTTTTCCTCTATTAATTATTCCTGTTGGATTCGTTTGGGCAATGAGGTCTTTTTTGACAGTTTGAGCGATCGCTTTTTGACTAAATTTACTATTGGTGGTAAAAAAACTCATATCTTCAGAAAAATTACCAAAGACAACAGATAACAACAACACAAGTAAGAATTTAGATTTATTAAGTATCATCAGCATAAACCTTTATAAATCAAAGGACTATTTATTATATATCAAAGCAGAAAAATATCTTTCGTAAACAAAAAATCTAATTCTAATATCTTTACTAAAAATCAGTTAAAGTTTTAGATGATTTAAATCTCTTAAAATTAACTGTTTTAAATATAGATTAAAACTAATTTAAACAGAAATGATAACTTAAATTAGCAATACTAACTATTTTCCTAGAAAGTATTTTAAACATTTCTTAATTTACATAAAAAATATTATTGCTCATTTTTCACCTTCTAACTTGTTATTGGTCGTTAATTGAAGTTATAAAGTTCCCAATTCAACATTTTATTCCCATCCTAATATAAAGATTTGTAACAATCATAGGGTTTTGAAAAAAAGAAAAAAGTTTTATATTAACGATTTCAAAGCATTTTCATCCCTTTAAAAAAACAAACAATAAGTACTATAGTTCTATTGTAAAAAAAGTTTTTTAGAAAGCAACAAAAAAAGATTTTTTTTGTTATATTTTCTATTATTATTCACACATAACTAGTCAAAAGAACTTAAACCCATATGTTACTTAGAGATGTTGCACCTGCAAAAACAAAATTAAGAACTAGAACAAAACGCGATCGAAATTCAGCAAACAAAATCGTTCCTATTCGTCAACAACCATTAGCTAAAATTGCTCCACAACAGGCAACAAAAATAGCAACTCCCAAAAAAAGAATCAGAAAATCTGTTCCAATTACACCAACTCCTATTGCTCAAACACCATTATGGTTAAAAAGCTTAATCGTTCTGAATCATGGTTCTGCTGTAGTGTGTTATGTTAGTGTCGCGGTAGCATTAGTAATGTATGGGATGACAGTATACGGACCTAAATTGTGGACTCAAAAGTATGCACAGTTGCAAGACTTACAGAAAAAAGAAAGACAATTTACTTCCGCAGATGAAATGTTTAAAGATGATTTAGCCAAAAATGGAACTCAATCTGGTTCTGGTTTTGTCAAACCCAACCCTGAGAAACAACCAATATTTTTACCAGATACTCCCACTCAACCCATAGAATTAAAATCATCAACTCCAGTACAAACTCTAATTGTCACTCCTATATCTCCTATCGCCTATTAGTTTTTAAATGAAAGTTTCTAAGCCTAATCCTGAACAACAAACAATGATCTCCAATTCAGTCAAAAATATTAGCCAATTGAAAAAATCTATGTCTATGGGCATTGGTTTTGATTCTTGGCTTCGCTTAATACTTGTTTGGCTAGTTTTAATCACAGGTGCTAGTGGATTGGCATGGCGACTATATCAATTACAAATCGGACAAGAAGTTAAAAATGGTAATGGAGACATCATCAACTTGCCAAAATGGGCAAAACAACAACAAACATCAAATTTTCGCCCTTACATTCCTCGCCGTTCAATGGTTGATTCTGGTGGTAATGTTGTTGGTTTAGATCGAGTTGTCTATAAAGTTTATATTCATCCTATCATCGTTAAAAAGGATGATGATTTACAAAAAGAAGTTTCCAAAACAAACGAAAACTGGCAAAATTTACTTGCTGATAAATTAGCTCCGATTCTTACGGGTACAGATAAAAGTGAGATTATCAAACTTTTAGATAGCAGGAAGACAGGGGTGATATTGGCAAAAAATATTACCGAAGATCAAGCCAAAAGAATTAAACGTTTAAGATTAGATGGAGTTGATTTTGAGCGTCGTTATGCTCGTTTTTATCCTCAGGGCGAACTTTTTGCCGATATTATTGGTTATGTTGATACAGATCATAAAGGACAAGCTGGAATTGAATCTAGTCAAGAAAAAATATTAGAAAGGAATCTTTCTGACATTAAATTAAAGGCAATGGTTACAGTTAGTCGAGATGGACAAGGAGCATTTATTCCTAATTCCTTGCCTGAAGGTGTAATCAAATTAGATGATTTACAATTGCAATTGACTCTTGATCTACGTTTACAAAGAGCTGTTAGAGACAGTTTAAAGAGTCAAATTCAAAAGTTTAAGGCAAAGCGAGGTGTAACCATCGTCATGGATGTTCATACTGGTGAGATAGTCGCCTTAGCTTGTGAACCAACTTTCAATCCTAATCAATACTTCCGCTACACAGATTATTCCCTGTTTAAAAATTGGGCGGTTACTGATAGTTATGAACCAGGTTCGACTTTTAAACCCATCAATGTTGCGATCGCATTAGATGAAGGAGTTATTCATGCAAATAGCCGTGTCTTAGACGCACCATCAGTACATATCGATGGATGGCCAATTTCCAATGCCTCCAAAAGAGGACTCGGTTGGGTAAGTATTACTAGAATTCTAGAAGTATCAAGCAATACAGGCATGATTCATACCATGCAAAAAGTAAAAAGAGAAAAATATTATCAAAGACTCAAAGCATTAGGCTTAGATCAACTAATGGGAGTAGATATGCCTGCGGAGGCAACAGGTTATCTCAAACCCAAGGAAATTTTCAATGCTAGACAAATTGAAGCTGCGGTATCAGCATTTGGACAAGGAATTTCTTTAACTCCCCTCAAATTAGTTCAACTACATGCTTCCTTAGCCAATGGTGGAACATTAGTTACTCCTCATGTTGTCAAAGGCTTAGTGAATGCCCAAGGAGAATTAGAATGGAAACCTGAATTAAAAACGAAAAGACTTTTCAAGGAAAAATCAGCTCTTAGTGTGGTAAGAATGATGCAATCTGTAGTGGCCAACGGTTCTGGTAGAGCCGCTCGTACTGATGGATACCATTTAGGTGGGAAAACTGGTACAGCTCAAAAAGCCGACGGTAGAGGTCGTTATCAAGTTACTGCCAAAATCACTAGTTTCGTCTCCATTTTTCCTTCTGATAAACCTAAATATGTAATCTTAACCGTAGTAGATGAACCCAAAGGGGGAAATACTTACGGTTCAACCGTTGCCGCCCCCGTTGTCAAAGAAGTGATTGACGCTTTGATTAGTATTAAAGGGATACCTCCTTCTTATCCTCTCAAGTAGAAAAAAACAAAATAAAAAATCTTACTTTGTGTTAATTAAGTACATATTGATTCTCAATTAATATTTATCTTCTTCTTGCTGGCTTTTTCTTGCTTTTTGATTTAAATTTTGAATTATCAGTTTTAGGCATATGCTTACGTAATCGAGTAATTTCTTCTAGAGTTAAAGGACGATATTTCCCTAATGGTAAAGAGGAAACATTTAAAGAACCGATCGATTGACGGTATAAAATAGTGACAGGATGACCAAAATATTCCCCTATTTTGCGAATTTGACGATTTCGTCCTTCTTGTAAAATAATTTTAATTTTAGTCTGTTTTGACGATCGCTCGTTGATAATAATATCAGCAGGTAAAGTTTGCTTTCCTTCCCAGAGAAATCCTTTTGCCCAAGTCTCTAGCTTTTCGTCTGCTATATTCCCTTCTAAGGTCACTAAATAAGTTTTCGGTTGATGATAACGAGGATGAGTTAAAGCCATAGTTAAAGCACCATCATTAGTTAAGATTAACGCACCTGTAGAATTGCGATCGAGTCTTCCGACAGCATGTATGCCTTTACCTTTACGTAAATTAGCTGGCAATAAATCTAATACCGTCTTTCTTCCTTGAGGATCATCACAGGTACATAAATATCCTTTGGGTTTATGAACTAAAAAATAAACTAATTTAGGACGGTAGCGATTAGTTAATTCCTTATCATCTACAGCTATTTTATCTTGGTAAGGATCTGCTTTATCTCCTAACTTACAGGTTTTTCCATTAACCTTAATTCTCCCCTCTAAAATCATCTTTTCCGCTTCTCTACGGGAGGCTATACCCCATTCTCGTAAAACTTTTTGAATTCTGTCAGACATAAATTGTGTCTTTACTTAGTTATTTTGATGATGTATAAATACAATGATAATTGACAATTGACAATTGACAATTACCGACTCCTTAAGTTGGAGGTTTGTATCAGCAATTCTCGTTTTGACCAATAATTCAAGCAAAATTTCCATAATGAGAATTGCTGGGTTTGTATCCTTATTTTTCTGGTCATTCTCTTTAACTATCAACTATCAACATGGTAAAACGTAAATCCGAAATCATTTCTCGCTTTCTCACTCCTGCTATTACATTTTGGTTAAAGTCACAGTTAGAAAAAGTGGAAGACTTAGATATTAATATTTCTGCTGGGGATACAAAAATTTTAAGAGGAAAAATAGATCGAGTTTTTTTAAGTACAACTAAAGCAATTTATCAGGGAATTCATGTTAATCAAGCTACTGTGCAAACTGAAAAAATAGCAATTAACTTAGGAGGTGTTTTAAAAGGTAAGCCTTTAAAATTATTACAACCAATTTTTGTGGATGGAGAAATTAAATTAGCGAAAAATGATCTAGAAGTATCTCTACAATCACCATTGTTAAAACAAGGATTAATCGATTTAGTTCATTTATTATTAACAGAAAAAAAAGCGATCGATAATCACCAAGAAATTTTAGCTCAATATGAATTTGATTGGCAAGAAATAACCATTCATTCAGAAAAATTTATTCTCAACGCTATTTTAACGAATCAACAAGCCCAAACTTTTTGTTTAACATTAACCTCTGGTTTAACATTAGAAAATCATCATACTCTATCTTTAAATCCTATCCAAATAGAAGGTATTCCTGAGATACCCATAGTCATTTTAAATGATTTTACCGTCGATTTAGGTGCAGATGTAGCGATCGAAATATTGGAATTATCAGCAACAGAATTATCTTGTCAAGGGAAAGTCAAAGTCGTTAGTTAACCATTGATTATTCAGATAAAAATATTTTCTCCCTTCTCCTTTGTCCCAACTCCCCTGAAATCTCAACGATAAATTTAGTGCATCCAATCTTAACTCAAGAGAATAAGCCCGAAAATGATCTGAAGCTTTAAATAAAATTATAACTAATTTAAAACCCTCTAATATTGAATTCGATCGCATCTGATATAGTTGTGTTAGATTAAATAAAATGACCTACTATTATTCAATGGATAGTGATAGCTAGAGTCGCCCTTGTTTTTGAGTTAATTAAATGAGTAAACTAATCAATAAAGTTGTCCTTTCGAGTAGTCTTTTAATCATTGGTGCGACTCTCGGTATTTACAGTAGTCGTGAACTAACTCTTTTCTCTTCTGGGGATTCCACGTCAACTTCATCCTCATCAATTTCTAAAAAATCTGTCCAACCCATTGTTTCTTCTCTCCGTCTACCCTTTAATAAATCATCCACGGAGAAAATTAGTCCTAATTTCATTTCCAAAGCCGTTGAAAAAGTCGGCCCTGCCGTGGTAAGAATTAATTCTTCCCGTCAAGTATCAAATAAAATGCCACATCATAATTTTAGGCACCCTTTATTTGGTGAATTTTCTCCAGAACCTTTACCCTCAGAAAGAATAGAAGAAGAAACAGGTTCTGGTTTGATCATCAGTGATGATGGTTTAATTATGACTAATGCCCACGTAGTAGAAGGAGCGGATATTGTTTCAGTTAATCTTAAAAATGGGCAAACATTTGCAGGAAAAGTCTTAGGTTTTGATAAAATTACCGACGTAGCAGTGGTTAAAATTAATGCCAATGATTTACCGACAGTTACTTTAGGTAAAGCAGAAGAACTGATTCCAGGAGAATGGGCGATCGCGATCGGTAATCCTTTAGGATTAGATAATACCGTTACAGTAGGCATTATAAGTACTTTAAAGCGATCGAGTAGAGAAGTTGGCGTTTCTGACAAACGTGTCCGTTTTATTCAAACCGATGCAGCGATTAACCCTGGTAATTCAGGAGGTCCATTATTAAATTCAGTAGGAGAAGTCATCGGCGTTAACACTGCCATTCGTGCCAATGCCCAAGGACTAGGATTTGCAATCCCCATTGAAACGGCTTTTCGTATTGCCCAACAACTTTCGAGTCAAGGAAAAGCATCTCATCCTTATTTAGGAATTCAGATGATCACTTTAAATGCTGACAATTTGCAAAATAATCAATTGAATCAAAGACTTGACTTACCCCTTGACTTAAAAAAAGGAGTATTAGTTGTTCAGGTCATGGAAAACTCCCCCGCCTTTAAAGCTGGATTTCAAGAAGGGGATATTATCATTCAAGTCGGAGATAAACCTGTTCTTACAGCTCAAGATGTTCAAGAACAAGTTGACTTAAGTTTCGTGGGCGAAATCCTCTTAGTACAAATAAAACGACAAAATCGATTTTTGACCTTGAAAGTTCGTCCTATTGATATTCCCAAAAATCTTTAACATAAGATTATTTAATAATATTAATAGCTAATAATTATTATTAAATAAATATTAAGATAATTCTATTTTTTCTTGTTATTTTAACATTTTTGTGATATTGGGAAATATGTGGTTTAATCATATATAAAAATCAATAATACACCAAATATTAAGAAAATATATAGACCACAATCAAACAATAGTCAAATGTTACTTTGATTAGTTACATTAGAGGTTGCATATTTGTTATTATTGAATTTAGTTTTTTTGTATCAACTACAACAAAAGTGGCTCTGAAAAAATGATTGACTGAATATCACCGTGATAGCAAATTTAAAAGTGCGACAAAGAGGAGTTATCTAATGAATCAATCAAGTAGTCAGGCTGATTACCATAATGAGTTAATCGACAGTGACATTGGTGAGAGTATCAATAAAGAAATTATCGCTCATTATTCCTCCATGGAAAATGATGGGATCAATAAATCTCAAAAACATCGATCGAAAATGGAAGACTCGGTGGGAGCTTTTTTTAAAGAAATGGCTCGTTATCCCTTACTTAGTGCTGAAGAAGAAGTTGATTTAGCCTATGCTGTCAAATTTTTAAGTGATTGTCAACAAAAACAGCAAGAATTACATCACAAACTACAGAAAACACCAAATCGCATGGAATTAGCCCAAGCGATGAATTTACAAAACGAAAAACAATTAGAAAATCGTCTTTATAAAGGGCGAATTGCGAAAAGAAAAATGATTCGCTCTAATTTACGTCTAGTAGTTTCTATTGCAAAACGATATCTAAATCGTGGTGTTCCTTTTCTAGATTTAATTCAAGAAGGTGCTATTGGTTTAAATCGTGCCGCCGAAAAATTTGATCCGAATAAAGGTTATAAATTTTCCACTTATGCTTACTGGTGGATAAGACAAGCTATCACTCGTACCATTGCCAATGATTCTCGTACAATTCGTCTGCCAATACATATCGTTGAAAAGCTCAACAAATTAAAAAAAGCACAACGTATTTTAAAACAGACATTACAAAGACACCCAACAGAAGGCGAATTGGCAGATGAAATGGAAATCCCCAAAACATCTCTACGTCAGTTATTACAATTAAAAAGACAATCCCTATCCCTTAATCATCGTGTAGGTAAAGGTGAAGATACAGAATTGATGGAGTTACTCGAAGACACTAATTTACTCTTACCAGAAGAGAAAATGAATGAATCAATGATGCATCAAGATATTGTGTCAGTTTTGGGAGATGTTTTAAGTGAAAGAGAGAAAGAAGTTATCATTTTACGTTATGGTTTAGATAGTTCTAAAGCTCATACATTAGAAGAAGTCGGCAAAATTTTTGATTTATCACGAGAAAGGGTAAGACAAATTCAAACCAAAGCTATGCGTAAATTAAGAAGACCACAAGTTGCAAGACGCTTAAAAGGTTGGTTACCTTAATTTTGAATCTCAATTTTATTAGTTCATTCACCACAATTATTTTATCCATAATTCCAACTATTGGGAAACATTTTATTTATTTGAGATATTGTCTTCATCAATATCTTTTTTTTTGGAAATCTTTAATTTTTATCCGATCTTGAATAGGTCAATACCTTAGACTTGTGATATATCATAACTAACTGATTTATAACCATTTACAATACCATTTTTAGACAAAATTAATTGCCATAACTGAATATGTCTAGCTCGAAAAGAACCAGCACAAGAACATAAAAAATATTTCCAAATACGGTAAAAATTATCTCCATATTTATCTTTTAATAAATACCAATCTTTTTCAAAATTTTGTAACCAAGCCATTAAAGTTAAATCATAATCTGCTCCGAAATTATGTAAATCTTCTATCACGAAATAATCTTCGGCGGCCAGTGAAATTTGAGCCAGAGAAGGTATCATTCCATGGGGAAAAATATATTTATTAGTCCATAATTCCGAATAAGTAATACTCTTTCGATTACCAATAGTGTGTATTGACATCCTCCCAGCGTCGGAGACGCGGGATTCCTAAGAAATCTAGAGGTT
>JAAHTG010001483.1_pt1 | contig 15829 bp, 11 predicted proteins | sample 6116081 | NCBI WGS metagenome assembly JAAHTG01 (sample SAMN13939989, study PRJNA603662) | sponge metagenome | isolation source: marine sponge | host: Mycale hentscheli | place: New Zealand | collected 2005 | reverse complement strand
TAAGAAAAAGAGGTCGGCCAGCGGTGAGTTTGGTCTCGTTAAGACTAATGACGATGTAGAGGGAGAGACAGAAGAAGGTGAGCCAATGAACACGAAGGAGTATGTAGAGAAGCTGAAGACGATGTACCATACCCACTACAGCATGTTAAGGAAGATAAAGTCTAAGCTTATCGCTATACATGAGACTGATGCAATCATCAGTAAGGTGATAAACAGCACAGAATCTGATGTCGGTACGGAGATATATATCAGAAGGGGGACACCACCACCTAGACGTAAGCGTCGTCATCGACAACATAGCCGTCATCGACGTGTTAGGACCCATAATACAGTCCCCCCTACGTTTGAACCAGGCTCTCCTAGCATAGACTAAGATTAGATTTCTTGTGTGAAATCTAGTTAGTTGTCCCATAAACCAGTCCATTCCTCCCAAGTATATCCAGCCAGGTTGTCACGCTTGCACCCCTCTGCTTACTCACTATTTTATGTCCCGGTCTCGTGTACCATCACATAGAATAAATAGACTCTACCCACTACGAAGTAGAAATGGCAGGCCCCAGGCCCACTATAGTCAATCTAGTGACCCCAGAAGGCGTCTCAGGGTACCACCGACGCGGCCCCGTACAGGGCGTAGACAGGTACCTAGGACGCGCATCCAACCTGTCGTTCACGCCAACAGAAGACCAGTCCGGCAGCGATCTAAGTCCAATACGGAAAGCCCTGTTCAAAGGACACCCTATGCCATCGGCCGCCTTAGAGCAAGGTCCCGAAGTGTGTACAATAGACCCGGACAGCGTACGAGCCAAGTCCATCATGGACAGCCCACCACTAGGAGAGGTACACCCCGACGAGGTATCAAACGGAGACTTCGAGCGTCGACTCAACAGAAGGCGGCTGAATCAGCTAAGCGTGCTCACCAAGCAGTACAAGTACGCTCTAGAGTTGCAACGAGAGGCAGAAAAAGAGGTCCACCTTATACTAGAAAGGATAAAGCGACTAAATCGCGCAAACGTTTACTGGGAAGGAGACGACCCACCTCTAAGGAACAAGCGCAAGTCACTCACCCCCATAAGGATACTGAAACGATCCCGAGAGAACGTCCAGTGTCCACCCGCCCCAAAGAAGCGGATGTGCAGCGTCACCAGACTCCCCCCAGAACCTTCCAAGAACCTTACTATGAAGATCGCTCTCCTCAACAGGGTAAAGGCCCTAGTAGCCCCTCCGTCTCCCAGTCGTCGGCTACTTCTAAGGCAACTAACAGGGCGCCTTACCGGGATCAGTTCGTCATAGGCAATAAGAAGTTAGTATCTATCTTTGCTAACGCCTCAGTAGACATAGTAGAGGAACCTATCTATGAGGGTACCCGTACAATAAACATCGGGGCAACGATATCGCTTAGTATATATATCAGTGCATTTATCCGTGACATACGCATTGGCAAGGAGGTAGTTATCAATGTGGATGTACTCTCATCTAAGTTCGTACTGCCTAATGGACACACTCTTAGGTTAGATGGTGAGGCACTATATGAGCCACCATTAGGGAGGCACACACTGACAGTACCTGAGATGATTATCCGACAGGCTAGGCAAGTAGTGAAGGACTATATAGAGGACAGCAGCTCCTACCAAGCACTCAAGAAGGGACGCAAAGAGAACAAGTACGCTAAGGTGATGTACAATATGTCGACAAGAGGGGTGGTAACGTTCGGTCAAGGGGTCAGCAAGGTGGTTGTGTCATCGCCTATGGTAACTACACCGTACCTGTCGTTGATGACAAGGATAGCACCAGTCTTTAGGGGCGTCATGAATAAACGCATGACTAAGTACAAGGAGGAGAGCAAGAACTATGTATTCAAGTCAGTGGCGTTCAGGAAGATGTACATGTACCAGCAAGCGTATGGGTCTAAAGAGAGGACACTCTTTGTCACCGACAAGTTTGTGGCGATAGGTGATCGTTTTCATCGCAACTGTGTCTACGGGGCACTGTCTATATGTCGATGGTGGAAGAAGAAGCCCGACATATTGATGACTAAACGCAAGCTAAACCATGTGACTCAGTCGTTCAAGGCTAAGTTTGTCATCTACATGAAGCGTAACTTAGTCAGCGACATGATAATAGAGACAGCATGCACGGAGGAGTACTGGATGTGGCTGTCTAAGTACATCAAGGCAAAGATAGTGGTGTACAACAACGCCCTAGTGCCCAAGACCTATGACGCAAAGGTACGTCGTCAGCACCATCCTGCAGAGGCATACCATATATGGATACTAGAGTTCCATGCCTATGCCTTCATCGAGAGAGGGGAGTTACTTATGCAGATACGGTCCACGACGGATGAGAACGTGAAGAAGGTACTTACTAATATATACAAAGGCCAACAAGTCAATGTCAGTGACACCAAGTATACTCGTACAGGAGCACCTAAGAGGATTAAGTCCATAGTACCACGGCTGTGCCGGACACATAGGCCTACTAGGTCGTACATGCAAGAGCCATTGAGGTTCAGGACAGGGTGTGCCTTCAACAAGTGTGGTACGATTAAATACTTCACGTACGACATAGAGACGTACCTAGACGACAAAAACATGCATCGTGCTTATGCCATCGCTATTTCTACACCAATGGACCTTGATATATCCATTGTACAAGGGGTGGAGAAGAAGATCTATGATCAAGGGAAGGGGACACTTGGCACGCTGTACACATACATGTTCTACGGACCGAACTGTGTGCATTACTTCTTCCTCTTCCTTAAGTGCATGATACCCTTCTTTAAAGGGTCATACGGGTTTGCACACAACGGTGGTGGCTTCGACATATGGGTACTGCTCAAGTACATACTGACATCACGACTATTAACGGTGGATGAGCCTAGGGTCATACTGTCTAATAACTCGTTCATCAACTTCCCTATATACTTCAACGGCAATAAGAAGAGCTCCATTGTCTTCAGAGACAGCTTTAAGTTGTTCAGCTCTAGTCTACAGGCACTGACCAATGAAGTGTGTACCCTGTACAAGAAGAAGTCAGGCATGGTGGACCATAATGCGATCAACGCGTCTAACTACAACGACCCAGCCCTTAAGTCGGACATAAAGGTGTATTTAGAGTACGATGTACTGTCGTTGTACGAACTACTGCACCGGTACAGGATCAAAGGGTACGACGTATTTAATCGTGTGCTTAGGAACGAGAAAGAGACCAAGACTGAATACTTCGACATATTAACGTCGCTTACAGCAGCGTCTCTGTCTAGGAAGGTGTTCTTTCTTTTTCATTACAAGCCGTATATGTACCCTATATTTGTACTCAAGGACAGCATAGATGAAAACGTGCGTCATTCCTATATGGGTGGCAGAGTAGAATGCTTTAAGCTAGGCAAGATAGAGAGCGCTAAGTACAACGGCATATACTACTTCGACTTCACGTCCTTTTATCCGTGGGCAGGCACTAAACGTCTACCTTATGGCAACTATATCGAGTGTGAACACATGAGACACCACGTCTTTAACGGGGTACTCACTAACCTGTTCTATGGTTTTATCGAGGTGGATGTGGTGACCGACATGAACCTTGTCAAGGACACGATGGTGCCTTCGATAGGGTACCGACATGAAGGACGCCTTATATTCCCTTGGTTCAAGGTCAAAAAGCGACTGTGGTTATTCAGTGGAGAGATACAGTATGCACAGTCTATAGGCTACCCATACAAGTTCACCTTTATACGTGGGTACCAGGTACGTTGTTACCCTATACTCAAGAGGTTCTTCCTTAAGTACTTCGCCCTTAAGAACGAGGCAAAGAAGAACAAGGAACCCGCTAAGTGTCGATGGGCTAAGCTACTGATTAACTCGTTGTACGGCAGCTTCGGTAAACGCTACAGGGACAGAGAGGGGGTCCTGTTCACTAGGAACGATATGCATACGTTGTGCCATATGATGAACGCAGAGCGTGTCAAGGACCTTACTAACGTGGGACAGTATATAGTATCGCGTGTAGTGACAGACCTGACATGCAACTTTGTCAGTGTAGGTATCGCTTCTGCCATGACAGCGTACTGTCGAATAGAGCTGCACCGATTAATACGCGACATAAAGACAAGAGGGTACGAGATATTCTACTGTGACACCGACAGTATAATGACCAACTGCCCTATCACCGAGATACCCGAGATGAAGGAGCGATGGTCTAAGACACTGGGCAAAGGACTAGGGGAGCTCAAGAACGAGGCTGGTACAACTGATGGGAAGGACAACGGGTTTGAGGCACTGTACTTGCTGGCACCTAAGTTCTACGGTCTAGTAGAGAACGGTAAACTGACTAAGATGGCGACTAAAGGTCTCAAGAAGTACATTAACAACAAGCTGTTTGATCAACTGACACAGAGTAAACTAGAAGAGATGATCACAGAGACTAACATCATGGGCAACGTACAGTTCAGAGGAGATAACGCTACTATCTTGCAGAAGCAGACACAGTTTAAGCACGGCATTAACAACCTGTTCTCAGGGGATATAGGTGTTAAGAACGTGAGAGTGGATAAAGTGTTTGGCATGTGCGCGGATAAATCGTCATTTATTCGTAACGGCGCACAGTCTGTATATAACGCTATCCCGTTACAAGTATAATAAACTCACAGTGTAGGTCCTGCCGTAAGGATACGACGTGTCAAATTGTTGATACTATAGGTGAACACCTGTTGTTGAAGTACGAGCACACGCATTCTAATTTGTCGTGTGTCCTCCTTATAAGGGAAGGATCGCAGTGTACCTGACGCAGTACCAGAGGGGGACAGTAGGTAACTGTAGTCGGCATTGACGAGTTGTGACAGAAACCCGGTGTTGGAGTTAGGGTTCTCTAGGTTAGCGATCCTGAACTCAAGATCGTTGTTGACCACTAGATAGCCGACATCAATACCTTGGATGGCAGCAACTTCACTGTAATTGAACGCAAACCCGTAGAACAACCTGTTAAAGTAGTTATGGGCAGGTGTCCTAGAGACGTTTCCATCGAACGCATAGACTAGTTGTTGCACACTGGATATACGACGTGTGATCTCGAAGCACCTGTCAGTGGCAGTAGTATCACCACTACCAACGTTCTGAGTGATGTTGCCCATATGCCCTGTAATGCTAGGCAGAAGTCTTGTAGACACGTTGTTGTTAGAGAACAAGCTTAGTGACATCCAGTTCATCTCGAACGCAGTAGACGTGATAGTGAACGGCTTAGACTGTATACCGATGGTCACCATAGGTTGTGGTCGGCACGTAAACAGTGCGTTTCTGAAGAAGACACCAGGACCACCATCACCGTACTTAGTGGCTAGCTGTGACTCTGCGGTGAACCCTGCAGGCCCACTAGGGGTGAACGTACGGATATTGTAGTTGCTCTCGAACTCAACAGCTAGGATAATACCGTTGACTCTGCCGTACAACCCAGCAAACGTGAATGCGGCATTTAAAGTACCATTGGTCCATACATTAGGTTCTCCAGTTGCTGTCAGTGTCTTTGTATTCGCTCTTACAATGACATCGTGTACTGAGGGTACACCATCGATGAACGACATACCCATGGCGAGCACTTGTTTATCGGCAATTACATCGGCAGAAGAGCGCTTAGGTCCTACAATCACCAGTCTGAAGTAAGAGAAGGTCGGTTTGGGGTTAGCCATAGTACCTGTGGGGAACCCTAGTTGCACAGCTCGTGTCGTGGCTCTGAAGTTAGTTGCATTCTGTCTGTTGTCGCTAACTACATAATTCATATAGCTGGGGTACATGGGAGTCACTTCGTTTAGGTACGCAAAGAAGACTTGGTTCCACGGCTTAAGGATGATACGGATCTTAAACGCGTTTTGTTTTAGACTAGAGAGTGTCACTTTAAGCTCTTGCAACGTCCTTGTCAACGGATAAATACGAGCGATCTTAGAGCACGAGCTAGCCCAGAAGTCTTGTTGCGAGCTTAGTGCTACCTCTCCGTCTTCGAGACACTGCTTCTTGAAGCTGGAGTCAGAGGACAACATCCACTTTGTATACCCCAGGTTCTCAGGGAATATGTCGAGTCCAGAGTCATTAATGTATACAATCTGGATACGCTCAAACTGGTTCCACATAGGGATCATACCACCTCTGCGTCGACCGATGATGTTCGCAGTCCCTGCGGTAGGGAAGTGCGGGATAGAATTAATCGGTGATGCGGCATTAGATAGAAGATAGTTCTCAAAGGCACCATCAGGCATGCCATACTCAATCCATGCGCCATGCACGTCCAGGTTGGACTGCTGTATAAGGATGGTCTTCTCTAGTGGTGTGTCGTCATTAAAGAATGTATTAGGATCGGTTGCGTTAAAGATCTTACGTTCTAATAGGTAACCCACTAGATAACGCTGGTACTGCGACTGTGCCATCCACTCTCCGGAAGGACCATGACTCCATCCACCTACAATACGTCCGATGTTAGTGCTTTCGGTCTTTATGTCGGAGGGGATCCGCGCCCCTGACGGATCAGGTAGCGCTGCTCGTCTATCCCCCATAGAGTGTGTGGTACTTTTAGGACGGAAGACACTTAAACTCTAACCTCCAGGACACAAATCGTGAGCTATTAAACAACGTTGCAGCCTTAACTATTGGATTTACGTGTATAAATTCGTAGTTAATAGTGTCAAAATTGTGAATTGTAGGCATTCCCTCTGCGAAACAGTACTGTATCTCGTGCTCCCTGTATCTAGCGATATATTCTATATACCTATTATATATGTCTAATGTCTCGTTTCTAACGCCAAATACGACAGTTTTATTGGTTTTAATATAGAATGTACGTCTTGGTGTCTGTCCATCACCTAGAAACGTGTATATATTCTGTTGCAAACGTATGTTAGGTATATCAATATTTAGCCAGAAACCTTGTGGAATGGCTACTGACTCTGGTGTGTCAAAGGTATCATTTTCCTCATCAGGCATACGTATGACAAAACTAGCTCTTATAAGTGAAATGGTGTTTATATTCGACAGTGCCGAAACAGTAAACGTCCCTTTTGCTCTATTAGCGACATTAACACTGTTGGAGTCAATCACAATAAACTTATTAGCTCTGGGTACATTTATATTATACGTCCTATCAGGCGACGACATATTCAGTCTATTATACATGGCTATTTTACCGAAGTTTTGTCTTTTATTACGCATTTTAGACACGATACCTTTATAAGGTGTGTAGAATACAAAAAACCGTCATGACACTTCACACTTATATATAATACAATGGGTGTCAAGACTCTTATGCGGGCGAAAGCACGCCTAAAGAGGCAAATGAAACGTGTCGATAAATTAAGGCGTAACATAAAATGTATGAAGTACAGTAAGAAGCATAAAAAACACCGTAAGAGAAGAATGAGGATGTAAGACACTCACACCACTCTACTAATGGCTGGGGCTGCAAGAATATTTAGAGCCGCTGAGACGTTCCAGAACATACTGCCTGATGAAGACATTTATGGCAATCAGCATGAAGGCGCTGGTACGTTAGTAGAGGAAGTAGGCACCGCCCTTACAGGTGACCAATTTAAGGACGAGGACCATTACAACTTTAATACAGACTCTCATAGAGCATACCAAGTGGGGAAGTCTTTTGGTGATATTGTCGGACTAGGTAAACTAGGTGGTCAGGTGACCAGTATATTCGGTGCGGGTGTTGGTGCTATTAAAGACGCATTTGGTGGTAAACAAAAAGAGTTCTCTTTGCCTGATGATCTGACCGATCAGTCTCGACGTGTCAAACAGTTAGCGGGGCATGTGGTTGATCGTGATTATGACTACTTTAGGAGTAATCCAGGTGCAGCTAAGATGCGCGACTATATCATTAGGAATAAAGCAAAGCTTAAAGGTAAACTGCGATCAAACTACCACGGTAAAGACGCGGATGACTTTGAAAGGTACATTGACGCTGTTAGTGGACAAGGAGGCGTCGAACTAGATTGGAACGAGATGGATACCTACCAACAGAAGAAGTTCCGCACAAGACAGCATTTAGTCGATACCGCCCCTGACGCATGGAAAACGCATAATAAGAAACTGGCTGTATTGGATAAGCTGAAGGAAGAAGGCGCTGTAAACGAAGAAGAGTACGGCAAAGCTAAGAACAGACTTAGGAACGCCTATGAGGATAGAGAGCCTATACTGGATGATCCTAACTACCTATCTGAGGACCTATTGTCGCACATAAAGAAAGCACGCGTTAACCGAGAGGCTGTAGACGGGGTAGTAGCGCGAAAGACACCCACTGCGGTGCTTGGCAACGAACCTGTAACTAGACATACTATCCCTAGCCACCCTATAACCTATCAGCATGATCTACAGCGTCTCCAGCACAGTGATCCAACGCCAAGGTACCGACACCAGCATCACAGACACCGACACCATCATCATGCCAAACGCCTTTCAAACCTGATGCAACAACGACGTCACTATAGAAGGGCGCCACGACATAATCACTACCACACACACCGGGCACGACAGCGTCATCACTATCACCATCCTTCGAGTGTGTACGATTACTAAAAACAGTGATGTCACGTAGGAGACGCGTTTCACGTGCTGGTAGGGTCTCTGCAGGTCGTGATAATATGCGCATTAGAGATATTGGTGATAGTTACTCAGTAGGTCGTGGTGACAGGCATATTGGAGATATTATTGGTGGTGACAGGTACTCTTTCGGAGGCGATGATGAGCCTGTAGATGCTGAACATGAGCATCTGTTTAAGGATGGGGATAAAACACATAATTATCCAGCACAAGACTTGAAGCCTATGTTCGATTACATTAGAAACAATGCAAGAAGCCAGACACATATAAATGACGATAGACAGAACCATCTTATCAACTCGGATAAACATGGGTCGTTGGTCAATACACAGGAATCACTTCTATTTGGTGTATTTAACCCTAAGCTAAGTGTAGAGAGAAAGCGTATACACCACGTTAATCCTGGTGATGATAATCGTATGGATACTGACAGCGATATGTTACGCTTAAGGCAGATGTATGGTAAAAATCGGTCTGCTGGTATGGTGAAGCACGTTAATAATCAGGCGCATAAATACCGTTTTCAGTAGAAAACTGATAAATTGAACACACCACACATAATGCGTCGCAGTACCTACATGAACGGATATAAGTCAAACCGATCGAAACGTACTCCTGTTCCCCGTCTGGTAGACGTTAGAAGCCTTCGTATTGGTGGTACAATCGACAAATACATTCCCCTTAAAGTACCAGGACAGAATAAACAATTATATGCCTATACAAGCGAGTTCTTCGACTCAAGTACGGGTAAACTAAAAGATCGATACTTCCATGTACGTCATTGCTTCTTTAGCGACAAAGAGAATAAAGATGGGTCTTACACAGAAATTCTGCAACCAACCACCAAAGGTCTGTGCATCCCTACTAGCGTCGCCTATAAACTGATCAACGAAATACGTCGCGCAATAAAGGAACTCATCCCTAGAGAGACAAAGGACAAGGGTAAATCACCAGATATAAACGTTAAACTGGTTGAGAGCACTCTTCTTCCACCTAGTAAAAAGGCTAAGGTAATCGCTAATAACGATTCTTCTAACGATGATTAACACACTTCACACCAACTAAATGAATCATATCCTTGATAAAGCGCTGTTTGGTGTTTTATTTGTCGGACCATGCTTTTCCAGTAAAACCTCTCTTATAAAGATATTCCTACTTAAAAAGGAAGTACGTCGTCGCTTTAAAAACAATGTGTTCATTATATCGGGTGATGAGGCGTCGTTAGACCAGTACAAGAAGTTCTTTGCTAACAAAGTGGATAACTTCAACAATATTAAAGAGCACTGCCTGATCATTAATGATACCAACAACTTGGAGTCGTTAATCATTACCGTGTTTAATGTCGCCTACAGGAATAAACGCAAGGCCGTCCCTAAGTCGTTAAAGATACCCATCCTTATAGTGTTTGACGACATCGCTGGTACGGATATAACGACTAATACAAAGAAGTCTAAACAGTATTTTACCACGTTGAGGCATCACAATATATCATACTTGTTGACGGCTAATACCTACTCTGATGCACCCGTAAGGGCAAGAGAGAACGCTACAGCAGTTGTGTTCTGCAACCCATCAGAGCGGTCTATCAGCAACATTGCAGAGAACTTCTCAAGTGCGACGCTCAACGCTTCTAAGCTAAGAGACATCATTATCAACAAGATTAACTACGACGACCCTAATGGTGACTATATAGAATGCCCCATTGTGTTCCGATACTTAATTAAAAGCAAAGACGTTGTTCCTACAAACGTTGCCACGATTAAAGCGCCTATAAGGGCTATACTAAACACTATTTATAAACTATAGATCACTTCTTCTTTTTCCGGTTCATCTTATTTAGTCGCCGATCACGATCCAGTTCTTGTTTCATGATCATTTCGTGCATCTTTTTGTCCATAACTGGTCTGGATAATGACATCCCTTGTGAGATGCGGTACTTTTGTCGTGCGCTCTGTCTCATACGTTCCCTACGCATTAGTTCACTAGGTGCATTGGGGTACCACCCTCTAGCTGGAGCGCTCTTAGGAGGACATATCCTATGCATCTCTGACCTTTTACGCATGTACATATCCTCTTCAACCTTCCTTTGTTCTAGTTCTTCCTTCATACGTGAGTACCGGCGCTTAAGCTTCTTAATGGCTTCCTTCTTCTTAAGGGCGTCTTTAAGGCGTTTTCTCTCCTGATTAATACGTAGTTGCTTTTTATTGTTCTCTTTCTTAACATGAGATACAATTTCCTCCTCAAAATCACTATTAGACTTAGACTCACTAGACGCTTTATCCGTACTAGTCGATAAAGATAATTCTGAAGTATCACTATCACTAGACATTCTTGCTTGACTTTGGCGTAGGTGTAGTGTGATTTGCCTTCATTTTTCGTTTCTTATGCTCTTCCTCAGTGTAAAACTTCAAGGTGCATCCATTGTGTGTACCGACGTTTCTACTCCATTTAAACGACTCAGGATTATACTTCCTATCCGACTTAATACGATCACGCATCTTATATCCACTGCGTTTATCCGCGCAGGCAAAGACCGGACCAAGTATTTTGTCGGACACGCGTGCAAACTGTAGTCCTAACTTGCCATCTATATTGTGTGTCCAATTGAAGTTGAACAGCATAATACCTTGATGTATATACCTATGTAGGAACTTCTTCTCCTCAGCATTAAACTTAAGCTCATGCTCGTTTAATACGTTATCTACTAGTATGGACAAGTTCTGAAGAAACCCTCTTTGGTACATTTGATAAGGACCGATCTCTGTTTTATGTATCTCTTCTAACATCATACTAGAGTAACCACTGTACCTAACCCTATCTCTTCGTGCTTTATATATGTCTTTAATGGGGATATTAAACCCATCAGGAAAGACGTGGATAGCCTCATACTCTGTCGATGAGTTCTTGGACATGTGCCTTATTTAAAACCTTATTTGGTCGTTTATCCGCACTATGTGGTACCTCTTTACGTTTAGGAGTGTGGTGGACAGCTGGTTTTTCCTTATATACGCTCATGATATATAGCTCATTAGGATGATCCCTTAAACTACATTTTAGTTTATTTTCGTACTTACGACATAATGCATTAAGGAACGAGTAGTTGTCCATTATGTGTGAGTGTGTCTAAGCATCCATATTTACAAGCCTTACCAACTGCTTCTGTCGATCTGTTTGACCGTGTCTATACTTTGACATTTGCCTCCTTCTCTCTGCTTTCCTATCCTTGAGTATCATGTCTCTTCTATCTGCCTCTCGTATCCTTTCTTTATATATGTTATCTATGATTTTATACCCCCCAAAACCACCATCATAATTCACTTTGTACTTGCGTCTCATTTTGTCGTCTAATTCCCTTTTCTTAGCTTCTGATTTACCTCTATATTCATGATTAAATGCCTTTGCGTAATTGGTAATGTCGCCGTAGTCAATTCCGTAAGATGGTAATAGTGCCTTAGTACCTGTTTGACCCTCTAATACGTCCGTACTATACTTAACATTTTGTGGGTTCTCTATCAACTCATCTATCATATAATTACTTGCATTAGGACCAAAGTTTGGTTTATCATCTGTCAATTCATCTGTCATGTATACATTTGTATTAGGGTTATAAGGCTCTGTCTTTATAATCGCGTTGTTATAATCACCATATTGTGTGTCTATCCTTCCTATGTCTACATTATGAACAGGTACATCACGCCTTTTATAACCCCGTTCCCAACTCTCACGCTCTTTCTGTATCGCTCTAAGTACTTGATCATCTGTATATCCAGACACTGTAACACCTGCTATCTCGCTCTTAACCTCAGGTATAGTACCATCAGACAACATATACCCTTGATCTATTGGTGGCTCTGCCTTTATCCTGTCAACCGGCGCTTCCTTTATGTAGGGGAAAGGCTCATCCTCTCTGTCGATAAAAGGGTCAGCCGCAAGTGCTTTTACACTATCTATATATGTCTGTCCATAGTCCTCTTCACTAGGTGGTTCCTCGTCAGAGTAATACGATTCCTGTGACATTACAGGTTCAGGATACCCTAAATCACCCTCTCTTCTGTGCTCCTCTAGTCGTCGTGCCTGTGCAGCCGCTTTAGGGAAGTCTATGCCTCTTTGATACCCCACCTCTATAGCTGTAGGCACCCTTGGAAGCTGCTCCCTAGATGTCTCAGACGTCTCAGATGACTCAGATACATAAGATGGCTGCGGTGCATCGTATGTTATGTCTGTTGGTACTATCTCATGTGCCGTCACGCCTCTCTGAGTTATACCCTCATGACTAGTAGTACCCATTGTAAGACCCTGATTAGTCACTTCTGGCAGAGCAGACACATTAACTGTTGACTCTACTGGTGCTACATTATGTCCTGTATGAACGACAGACACCGGTTCTGGTGGTGTTATCCCTTCAAACGGACGCTTTCTACTACCTGACCGTCTTCTTCCTGGAGGTATCAAGGGTCTACGTGGCAATGCTGGTATAGGTTGTCTTAGTCCTCTCTCACGCAACTGCTGTATCCTAGACACTATATCCATTTTATCACTGTCATCCAATGGACCCATGTCAGGTGGGACTGTAATATACTCTCTTTGCTCAGGTGGTGGCACACTCTTTAACCTATTCCTCTGATCCACTATTTGCTTTTTAGTCTCGCTGAACTCGCCTAACTCATCGGTAAACACCTTGACAGCCTTATCTAGCTCTTTACGTCTATCTCTAAGTGCTTCTAACTTCCTTATGTTGTCCTCTTTCTCCTTCTTAGTCTGTGCCTTCCCTTGCGACTTAAGGTCAGCAATGTCTTTCCTTACAGTAGCGTCATACATCTTATTCACTTTCTTAATCTGTTTACGAGCCTCTTTCTCGTTACTGGCCTTCTGTTTAACCAGTCGTTTCTTAACCTCAGAATTGATAATTTTACGCTGTTTCTTTATATTGCTCCTTAATCTAGTCACCTCTTTAGATATCTTTAATCGTCCACCTGTTGATAACCCTGGTAACTGCATTCGTCTATATAACTCCCTGATTGTCCTTTCCGTATAGTCAAGTGACCCTTCTGCATTAAGCTGTACACTACTTATTGGTATTACCTTGAACCTTATCTGTGGTATCCCTTCTAACGCCTTGGCGTTAATATCCTGTTCTAGTTGTTCATTCTCGTATATAGTCCTTGCCTCTTCTAGTGCCGGGTCTACCCCTGTCTTTAACTTGCGTGCTCTGGCCTCAGAAACCCTCCTTGCATTCAATATGTCGTCTGCCTCCTTTCCCCTAGCTTGTGCTCTATTAAAGTCTCTAATAGCGTCATTGTCTCTTTCAACTCCTGCAATGGCACCTTCTACCATCCTGTCATCATGCTTTCTCCTTATATCGTCATCTATCTCGTCTTGGAAGTTAATAGGGTCTGTTTGATTAATGGGTATACTTCCTCTATGGTCAGCTAGATACTGTAACCCACTGTTTGTGGACGACCCCTGTTGGTTCATTATATTCCTAAACACGTTCTTAACGCCTTCTCTCATCGCTGTATGTGGCATCCTATAGTTACGTACTGCTGGCCTGTCTATTAACCCATCATTGATAAATGCGTCTTCATCATCAGCAGCGTTTGATAGACCTCTTACATGTGGTACTTTATCACCTTGTATCGGTGTCATATATGTATTAATAGTTATACCCTGGAACTTCTCCGAAGACATCATCTTCATCTGTTCACTAGCTATCTTATCAGGACTTATCATTTTACCCTCCATATCTAAGTATACTGTACCACCTTGTGGACCACTTTCACCTAAATCCTGGGATCTAAACGCCGCTTCAGGCGGTGGTGGGATCGCTAAAGGCATACGAGGTTGTGTGTTTACATTAGTAAATGATGCTTTTGTGCCCCCTCTTGTAGTGTCACCTACCTTGCCTGGACCCACTGTGTCATCTGTTGGAGGGCCATGCTTCCCTTTATAGCGACCACTATCTATCTCATCAATGAGCATCTCTGCAATCACACGGCCATCTCTATTCACCCATCGCATCCCTCCTTTGAACGGTGCCTGTACCCCTGCCTTCTTGGCCTCCTCAGCCATCTTACGTTCTCTTGCAAACTGTGCGTTCATACTCATCTCTTCCATTAGACTGTATAGCTTAAACATGTCATTTACCCTTCTTTTTCCTGCTATTCCTCTCTCTCTACTACGTATTGCACTGTTAAGCTTGTCCCTTGCGTCGTTATTTATCCGATTGGTTGTCGCTATCATCATGTTATTAGCTCTTCTCATCTCCTCTTTTACTATCTCTCTTCTGTCTTGCTCTGTCTCAACCTCTCTCACATTCACCGCTGGCATTATATACGCTTTAGACGGTTTAAGTGGTTGACTCTCCCTCTCTATAGGTGGTATTGCTTGACCTGTAGGTCTACTTCCAGAGCTAGGCTTAGGTTTAGTCCTACTCCTTAGTATCTCCTCATACCTCTTCTTGTCCTCCTTTCTTATCTTGTTGATAGCGTCAACGAACTTCTTCTTCGTTATTGCATCATTAGCCCTGTCCGCACTACGCATCTTATCTATTATCCCTTTAAGCTCTTTTATCCTGTTATTTGCCATTGAATTCGACCTAACTAGGTCACTATACTGCTTAGTACCACTAGCCATTTGTCGTATACGGGGTGCTACACGAGCTCTTTGTGTCCTAGGTGCTGCAACACGAGCTCGTACCCGTCTATTGTGTTCACGTTGCATACCCATGTTCAATGCGCGATCTAAATGCGGTTTTGCACGCTCATAGTCTGAGTATGACTTTAACGCATTAGCTTCTCTCTCTATTATATAGTACAGTTTACCTGCTTTGGTGGTCTTACTCCTAGGACCCACTATGGCCAACAGAAGCAATGTCATGTATGTCGCCGCCACCTTATACCGCTTCATGAACTCTTTGGTCCTACCCTCTCTTAAAATAGTCATTAATGTCCTTTTTCCCTTATCACGCTTCAACATCTGTTTATACTTACTAGCTATAACATAGAACTCTTTAACCGCTTGACGGTTGTGTTTGGTCATTCCACTTAGTATTTTAACGTAACATTGTTTAGTTGTGAACCCTTTAGTTAGTACTGCGATCCTCCACGTACTAGAGTGACATTCTTTAGCCGCCTTTACCACTTGCTTGACTAGTTTTGTCGACATGAGTTGTGCTATGCAGTGCGGATGGGGTCTCCCCAGGACTACCGCCCCCACCGGGCGCCGGGCACCACGACGAAAACTGCCACGGC
>JAAHTG010001284.1_pt1 | contig 15837 bp, 25 predicted proteins | sample 6116081 | NCBI WGS metagenome assembly JAAHTG01 (sample SAMN13939989, study PRJNA603662) | sponge metagenome | isolation source: marine sponge | host: Mycale hentscheli | place: New Zealand | collected 2005 | reverse complement strand
GCGGGGCGTGACGAGCTACGCAAGTACATGCAGAGGCGTAGCCGCAAAGGTAAGCCGACGATGGGCCGCATTCACAGGCGCAAGTACATGAATCTGGGCGTGATCGCACCGACTTTCAAAGGCACGTTTGAACGAGCTGCTCTGGTCATGGATACGAGCTATAGCGTCCAGCGATTCGGAGACCGCGTTGATCAGTTCATGCACCTGATGTCTGACCTCATCGACGAAATGCGTCCCACCAGAGGGACACGATTTGTCCAATGCGGTAGTTGCGTAAGGTCTGCTCACGAGGTGAGGAGCGGCAACGAACTGCTCGATGTCCAGATGGATTTAGGCGGCGGCACTTACATGTCATCCGCACTTGAGTGGATTGACCAGAACGATAGCATCAAACCCGATGTGACAATTATATTTTCTGACGGCGAATTCATTAGCGATGACATCGAAAAGATGGAGCAACGCAAGGATCTGATCATCGTCTTGGTCAAGCAGCCTCACTCTTGGTATATGAGAAACCTTGATGACAGCAGGCTGCGATACATCATCGCAGATGACGAAACGATAAGGGTATAAGGAGCGAATCGATGAGCAAAAGAAAAGAGGCAGTGATTACTAAAAATGACTGGGTGAAACATTGGGGGCTGCCCTGCGATCTTTACTTGCAGGAATGCCCAAGGTGCGAGGCTTGGGATCTTTGGACTGAGGTCACGGGCGAAACAATCGAAGATCAGGGCATCGATACTCTTAGCGAAGAGGAGAATGGCAAATGACATTTTTGAATAAAAGAAAAAAGGCAGTTAAAAGGCCAACGATTGAGATCGTTATGCGCGAGGGCAAGATGTATCCCGTGTGCGAAAACGCTAAACGATTTCATGCGCTGTCGGACGGTGATCTTACTGACAGCAAGTTGAAAGTAATCGAGTCTCTGGGCTGGCAAGTGTATCCACCCAGAGCCGCAATCATTGACCGACTAATATAAGGGGGGGTTGATATGGGCAGCTATTATCCAAGTGGGGAAACGCAGCGGCAAATGAAAGATGATGCCAAATATAAATTCCGAATTAATCCATCACGGGGCATTCACAACGAGACTGATCGGTATGAGGAAGCCTTAAACTTTTTAATGCAAAAGTGCGGATCATTTTGCAGTGTTTTGATGAATGGAACAGGGCCAAAAAGCCGATGGCGTTGGCAGCTTGTTTTTGAAATCGAAGAGGCTCAGAGAATTGTTTATCAAAACTGGGCTGAGAAAACGATCCGTTTAAAAAAACGATTGCCAGAATGGTGTGTGATGGATAATCCGCCGCAACCCAACGGGGAGGGGAAAGAAAGACTATGAGCGAAGCAGATATAGCACAATACTACAAAAACGTGGATGCCACAAACGCGAAGCGTGGAAGACCAAGATCGTCAAAACTATCGGAGGAGGACAAAAGAAAACGACAGCGAGCAGCCAACAAAAAATGGCGCGAAAAAAATGGTGTCAAAAACCTCCATGTCGGGCGCGAAGAGTTTGACGCTTTAACTGGTTACGCTGAGTCTTTAAGCGAAGAACTTGGTTTCACAGTGAATTACAGGCAGGCTCTTTTGCACCTATTAAAACAACTCAAAAAATAACGAGGAGACCAAGAGGAAATAATCCGTAATTCACAACAAGTTGAGGAGAAGTAATATGTCGCAAGAAAATCCACAGATGACCCACGAAGAAGCCGTGGTGATTCTGAAAGTAATTGCGAGATCAAGAATCGCGCAGAATAAACTGTTCTCGATTACCGTAGACACCAAGATAGATGACTGCTTCACTGAGAACGAAATTGAAACGGCTATTCGACTGATCGAAGGCCACGGACATGAGGAGTATGCAGATGCCTAAAGAAATTATCGGATATCGGGAGGGCGAGGGTGATGACCCGTGCGCTCACTGCCTTTTGGAAATGCGGCGTGAACTACAAGACTTGATGGATAAGTATGATCACGTTGGGGTTGGGAGCTACGCCCCCATGATTATCCAGACGGTGTACGCTTGCGTTTTGTGGAACGCCCCTAGCGAGGAACACGCAGATGCGGCTTTGGAAGCTGGTGTTGACGGGGGCGAGAACGAGCATCGTGAGATGCTTCGCAGGGAAGCCTTGCAGGCGGTGACCCAATGAACGCTGCAATTGATGATCCGACGATCAGGAAAGTTGTTAATCGAGGATGGATACCTGTTGTCTGGCATTCGCCCTATGGCTATCGCAACGGCTGGATATGGAAGATCGGGCGTAAATATATTTATCTTCGTGCGGATAATTCTGTTAAAAAGATACCGCTAAAAAACGTCTCAACGATCAAGGAACTGCGAAAAGGCAAGTCATCGATTCCCGTTGTTCTCGACGAGTTAAGAGAACGATTGTGCAAAGACAACTGGGAGAGCGCAAATGATTAAACTTCATGTGGAAGATCACTCGATATTCTGGAACGAAGATGTCGTGTGGGCTGTTTATGAGGAAGCCACGGTTGGCGAGATGTCCAAGGCTCTGGAACTTTTGATGTATCAGGCTAAAGATATGGGGATGCCGCTAGTGGCTAACCTGATTGGCGAGGCGTTATCTGCCGTGCCGCCTGAGATCAGACATGATTCAGAATTTACTTTGCACGGGGCGCAATTTCAGCTACCATTCTGATTGCACACATTCCCTCTCTAATTTAACCCCGATTTGTTCGGGGTTTTTTTTGCTCGTTACATACACGAAGCGCGAATGAAGATAACCTGTATGATCTTATACACAGCAAGTTGCATATAGACATACCGGGGACACCCCGGATGACCCGGTACTAACTGTTCTCAACATGTTGAGTACCAATATTCTAGTGCGGGTGCTTGATCGTTGAAAAAACGTTTTTGTAAATGATTATGATTTTTGTATTAGCAAAAAAAGATGATAGTACAAGAGAGGAATTCAAAAGAAATAAATGGAATTCAAAAGACCTTATTCAAAATCAAACGTGTTCTGATGTTCTCTTGCTTTCAGTATCCTTTTTATTTGTGGGGTTGGTTTGGCTTTGTAATAACCATCTTCAAGTATAGGGTCATTGATGTCATACTCACCAATGTCAATTTTATGTTTCTTATGTTCTTTGGAGATTAAGTTCTGGCTTACACCCCATTTCTTTGCAAGCTCTTTCTGCATGATATCGCTGTTCATATACTCGTCATGAATCATTTTGCGACGAGCAGCATAGTATTTTTTCCTCAGTTTGTTCATGCATGTGTTCGTCAAAATCCATATTTTATCTGCAATCATAATCTACTCCTTTCTTTGGATAAGGTTGTATTTTATACTTTAATGCTCTCGCGTATTCTTTTCTCTGTCGTTTGTTACCAACGAAAGACACATACCTATGTTTAGCACTTCTATACACTCGATTAGATCGTTCCCCTAAATGATGCCTAGGGTGTTTTCCATCCTTACCTGCCATATCAGTTCTAGGTTTAGATGTTCCTGTGAAGAGAAAGTTAGTGGCTTGATAAACTACGCCACAATGGTTTTGTGCGGTGTCTGCATAGCTGACTACTATTTTAGGTTTTGGTAACATTTTTAGAGAAGTACTGATCAAATAACTTGCTTCATTTTTTTTATTATTAACCAGAACTAGCCTGTTCAATTCAATGACATCATGTCTGTACTCCACCCCACAAACCCCCTTACACAGATAAGGTGAAGCTGGAGAACCATAGGTGACAATGCCAACCATTTCGTCTTTTTGAAATAGTCCGTAAGAAAAAGAAATAGACGGCATCCTTCTCGCATAGTGGACGTTTAAAATTAAATATTTAACGTCGTTGTAGGATATTTTTCTAACCTCTAAATCTTTCAACTCTGGGATACCTGTGGTGTGTGATCGGCCCACACATTGACTATAAATGCTCGTCTGAGGTGTCATTTGCTTTTAATTGCGGCGGTTGTGAACAATTGCCAGTATGCACGGGAGAAATTCTAAACCCTTCACGGCCTGATCTTCATTGCCACTTTGCATTTTTTTACTACAGTTGCGTAGAAGGAGATCGGAAAGGACACCGCCGCTTGCCCGACCGTTATCGCCGCTACTCGACTATACGTCATCATCTTCAACACGATCAAATTTAGATTTTTGTATCCGTGTTCTAAAAAACCCTTCATATTGTGGATACTTCTTCATAAATCGCCTCGCGTAGAACGGGCGGTGATTGTTGCCAATTTTAAATTCAGTCAAACCATCGCCTCCCACGTTTCCAACGTCCCATCGAATTCTTTCAAAAATCCCGTTTACACTGTAATGCTTGAAACCCCTTTCGATACGATCAAACGTAAACTTCTCAAAAAGCTCCCAAATCTCTGGGTACTTCTTGTGATATTCAATTACCTGTTTTCTCATCTGATCGTACCGAGTTTTCATAATACCTCGTCTCAACTTGTCGCTAGAAAGGGATATCGTCGTCGTCTATTTGTTCTTCAACAGGTGGCGGTGGTGGTGGCGGTGCAGACGCAGGCTTATAGTCATTGACCTCAACAGCCAATGAGATGTATTGCTTACCACTATTTGAAGTTCTTTCCCAACCTGCCAGCTCGACCTTCATTTCAAAATCGGGTTCGGGATTCGCCTGATTTGCCTTGGCTTTGGCAAGTAACATGCGAAGCTGCTCTGACGTAATCGTGATCGAACCTTTGAAATCAGGATGCCGATCATTTGCTTTCATGTTCGGGAACATCACGCCGTCAGACTTGTGTCTTGTAACTATTTGATTTCTGTCATTCATCGTTTTCTCCTTTTAGGTTTTCTTTAATGAGTTTTCTTTGCTTGGCAAATGCCGCAACGACCCTGTCGTATTGTTCTTTGCTGTCTATCTCAAGCCTTTTAAAATCGTCTTCGTTTTTCTTCCAATTTTTTATCAAAACATTTTCGTCGGTAGTAAAACCCTCTATCGTTTGAATCACAAAATTGGCAAAATTTTTGGCCTCCTCTTCGCCCATTGGTTCTGGTAGATCATCTTCGTCAATCGGCTGGGGCGGTGGTGGTGGTGGTGGTGGTGTTTCTGCAACTTTATTCTCAACTGGTTGAGGCTTAGTTTGAGCTTTTGCTGTGGGTTTGCGTTTCGACACTGGCTTGGAACTTTTTTCTTGTTCCTCAAACACACCATCTTCATCATCTTGCAAATCTTCTGGTTGCGTTTTGCCTTGGTACACATGCATTCCAAGGCCAAATAAAGCTATGCACTTGACGAGACATCGTTGCTTCGTGTCGTTCATTGCCCGACCATGCGGCTTGGCGATGCAGTTGTTTTTGTAATCTGTGACGGGCAACCACATTCGTCGGACAAGGTGATCGATCCTGACTTCACACCACACTGTCCAGCCGCCTGCTGGGTCTTGCGTTGGCGGCAACCACTTGACCTGAGCTTGAGGATAATGCTGCATAAGCACCACCCATTGCATTGACCAAGATATATAGTCTAGCCCACCTTTTTTTGACGTGTGCTTGCCCATGTCAATATGATACAACTTCTGCCAAACCGTGGCGTAAGTGACCTCCTCGACAGCCTCTGCTGTCTTCTTTTTTACTGGCATATCTCTCTCCTTTAGTTTTGACTTGAGAACGGATCTTTTTTAAATCCGTCCAGACTTTGACGCATTTTTGATGCGTCAATATGATAATAATGATATATTTTTTTTTCGATCAGATTGACTAGTTCAATAGCTGCAAGTGCATCAAACAAAGAAAACTTCATAGTCACAATGTCGCCGAGCTGCCAAGTAAACTTTACTTCATCACCGTGCAACTTCGCTTGCAGATCAGGTATCGCAGAAATTGACCAGATGCCTACCATTTTTTCATAAACCTTCTCATCAATCCCAATCACGCCGCCCCTCCATTGAACTGATCACAAAACTGACTGACCTTACACCAGTCCTGAACGCATCTTGTCGATTCACCCTTACGATGCTCAACAAAATATTTAATTCCGTTGCTGTTCTTTTCGACAAAACTCTCCGCATCTTCCAAGAAGTCAAAGACCTTTGTTGCACGTTGAACATTTTTCTTCTTGACGGCAAACTTGTCATCTCGCTTCCAACGCTCTTTGTCGGTACAAAACGGCAACGTGTCGCCCATCGCGTGGCGCATCTCTGCCTCTTGATGAAGTTGAATTCTTTCGTTCATGTATTCGTCCTGCTCTTCATCAGACCAACGAGGAATCGGAATGACCTCCACGGGTGACTGCGGATAATGAGAGTCTTCTTGAGCTTTGCGGCGTTGCCAGTCCCGCATGACACATATAATATTCAACTTGTTGACAGGTGCAGCTTTTCCGTGCCTGACAAGCCAGCTATAGGCGTTCAACTGGTTGTGCCACTCTTCTTTGCCAAAGATGACGCTCCAGACGCTAGTCACCTTGTAGTCGCTTATGTCGATTCCATCTGGTGTGGTCTCTTGCAAATCGATTGCGCCGCTAATAATCCAGTCATGGAATTTGACAAAGATTCTCTCCTCGCTTGCGACATTCTCTTTGTCCTTCACGGCTTGCTCAAAGATGTCATGAACGGATGTGCCGAGCCTTGTCCAGAGGAATTCGACAGCATCTTTTTCAATGTGCTGCTCGTTCTGCCTATCAAGAACCCCTATGCGCGGCGAGTCAATTAACTGCGTCACAGACCTATTACTGCGGCCCTTGCTGTAGGTATCGTGCGTCAGTGCCTGCACGACAACGTCAGGAAGGTTGTGATTGTTTGTGATCTTCATCATCACTCCTGAAATCAATTGAAATCATGCAAAGCTCATCTATTAGGGCATCAAGAAGCTCGTCTTCCTTGGCCTCCCTATAGTCATCCCACTTCACAATTCGTCTTCCATACGCCATACGCGAACACCGACAACAGTGCCTTTCTTATTCTTTTCTTGACGGACAGACATCGCCTTGTGACTGTTTTCTTGTCTGTCTAAAAAACGATTTACCCTAGAACGGCAAGCTGCCATCGTTCTCTTGAAGTTGCTCTCGCTCGACTGAACGACAAAGCTCTCCCCAACCTTGAGATTCTCCATCACTTGCTGAATCTCTGGCGGCAGTTTTGTCCTGTTCAATTTGTCCGTTGGCATCGGCACGTCTGATTCTACAATGATACTCATAGCTTTCCTTTTGCTCCTTTTCAATAATATAATTCATAATTTTGGACATCTTGCTTCCCTTTTACAAATCATAAGTATAATATGGAATATGGAGTGTACAGTATGACAAATGATAAAACAAGCGTGACGTTTCTGATCCAAGGTGAACCAGCAAGTAAGTCAAATTCCAGACAACTTGTGACAATAAAGGGCAGGCCAGCTTTTATAAAAAGCAAAAAAGCCAGAGACTATGTAGCCTCCTTTGAAAGACAAGCACCGCAGTTAAGGCCATTGATAGAGGATGACGTGGTGGTTGAAATGACAATTTACTATGCGTCTAGACGGCCCGATTTAGATGAGTCAGTGATTTTAGACGCTATGCAGGGGAAGATTTATGCCAATGACAGACAGGTTAAGAGAAAAATTATTAACTGGGGACTTGATCGTGAAAATCCCCGATCAGAAATTAAGGTTAGTCGAAAAAATAATCATTAACGCTATAAAAGAACTTAACCACAGCAAACCTGAAGTTGCATTTAGTGCAGCAACCTTTTTTACAAAGCGTAATCATGACATGTTTTGCAGAATGATCATGCTTGATCCAGACATAATCTACGAACAAGTACTGGAGGTTTTAAGAGAGAAAGGCGTTAGGGCAAAACGGTTGTCAAACGATACCGCCGAATATGTACAAAATCACACCAACAATTTAATTAAATCACAAGATGGAGGAGAGGATGCTTGACGCACATCACTTTGAGCATATATATGCAGACACACGAATTAAATGCCCCGAATGCAGTGACGAGAGAAAAAACAAGAGAGCTAAAACACTAGCCGTTACTTTACAGGGAGAGAGATGTTTATATTACTGTCATCATTGCCATATCGCTGGCAAGGTCGATAAAAAGCCGCCGCTTCAAAAACTTGCACAAGTCAGAGCGATCTCTGTTCCTAAAACTTTTGATACCGCACCTTTGCATTTGTTCCTGCAAGAGCGGCACGTTGACTTGTCAGTTTTGGACAAGTTTCCAATTATTTCTGGAAACAAATATTTCAGCGACAGAGGCGAAGTTGCAAGCATCGGGTTCGTGTACGGCGATAAAGAGGCTGTGAAATGGCGATCCGTTGAAGGAAAGAGCTTCACACAAGACGGGGCAGCAAGAAGTCTCTGGATGATTGAAAACGTCCCTGATAAGCCTGAGACGATGCTTATCGCAGAAGGGGAGTTAGATGCCATTTCTTGGGCTAGTTCTGGCGTTGAAAACTGTGTCAGCGTACCTAATGGCGCACCTGCAAAGATTTCAGCCAAGCGTGTTAGCCCAGAAGAGGATGTTAAATTTCACTACGTCTGGGATGCGCGGGAAAAGATAGAGCAGTGCAACAAGATTATTCTTGCTACTGACTATGACAAAGCAGGCGTAGCTTTACAGGAAGAGCTTGCAAGGCGTATAGGACGTGCCAAGTGCTACTACGTCGAATATCCAAGTGACTGTAAGGACGCAAACGATGTCTTGGTCAAGCACGGTGCTGAATATCTAAAGAAACTGGCAGACGAAGCAAAACCTATGCCGCTTGAGGGCGTATATGCTGCTTCAGAATACGAAACAGAAATTAACACCCTCTATGAGGACGGTGTTCTGTCGGGCGTTAGCACAGGGATATCCACGCTAGACGCACTGTTTAAAGTTGTACCCAGCCAGTTGACAATAGTGACTGGCATCCCCGGATCGGGCAAAAGCGAATTTATCGACATGTTGATGGTCAATCTTGCAAAGAGAGAAAGCTGGAAGTTTGCCGTGGCTAGTTTTGAGAATCCACCAGCACTGCACATCGCAAAACTTTGCGAGAAGTATATCGAGAAACCTTTTTTCAAGGGCAACACAGAACGCATGAACGAAAAAGAAAAACGACCCCCCCCCCGCTGGGGTTGCAAATCACTTTTTATTTCTTGAGCAGCGAAGCGGTGATAACGCAACTATAGACAGTATTCTTGACCGTGCGAAACAGGCTGTTATGCGACTAGGTGTAAGAGGATTAGTAATTGACCCTTACAATTATATAGCGCAGTCATCAGGCGTAGAGAACGAACATATCGGCATAAACGAGATGCTGACTCGTCTGGTGAATTTTGCAAGGGCAAATGATGTTCACATCTGGTTTATTGCTCATCCCGCAAAAATGATGACAAACGCCGATGGTAGTACGCCTGTGCCAAAAGGTATGAATATTAGTGGAAGCGCAAGTTTTTTTGCCAAGGCTGACATAGGGCTGACAGTGCATCTGGATTCTGATAAAAATGTTCAGATCCATTGCTGGAAATGCAGGTTTAAATGGGTTGGACAGACAGGTTGTGTGCCTCTTGATTACGACATACCGACAGGTATTTATTCGGACATAGAGTATCCTGAGTTTGATATTGAACCAAGCGCAAATCAAAGTAAAGGATTTGGGGAGACAGACGATGACTGGGACTTTTGATCTTAAAATAAACGATTTAGGTACACCTGAGCTTCACAAAAAACATCGCATCGCCCTTGAGCCAAGTGACGGCGCATTTGTCAGGGCGAAGGTGACAAACCAGCTTGTTATAGATGATCTGTTAATTAAAAAGAAAATTGAATCACATCACCACGCAACCGCTGAATACATTCTTAATCAGGCTGTAAAGGCGAGTATGTTTACAAAAACACCGCGAATGGATGGTGTTTCAAGTGGTCGTTCTGGGCCAAAAAACAATTACACAAACGGTTTATTAAATCTAGGATGGACGTTTAAAAAGATAACTAGAAAGTTTGGATCGGAAGCGGCAACACTGACATACAATGTTATTGTCAACAACTTGAGTATAAAGGGAAAGCAGGTCGATATTTTTAAATTAATTTTGGAGCATGTAGATGAGTCAAACGAAGAATACAGAAACAAAAAAAGGAACAGTTCCTTTTCGACTTGAAATTTTGTACAAGGGTACAAAACATAAAAGCTATACCAACCGATTTGTTACGATTGACGATCTTCTTCTTGAACCAGAACTTGAAGAAGACGTTTTGCGAGAACGATGCTGGAGAATCTGGGAAAGCAATAGACCAAAGACGCAAGGGGTGATTATCAACGATAAAACGATATCCCCAAGTCAAAATTACTATGTCAGTAATTTACAAAAAAAAGAAAAACGAACAGAATCATTCAGCAATAAATGGCTTAGAACTAAACTAGTTTAAAGGCTTCTCAACGTAGTCCTCACTGCTAGTCAGTATTGTGTCCGTGTCCATTTCCATCAGCTTCATTTCTATTATTATCTGTAAAAACCGCTCGACAGCCTCAAGGTCTTTCATCGAGCAATCTTCTTTCATGCACACTTCTATGGTGTTTGTTTTTATTCCAAAATCCCACATGCTAATCCCTATATAAATCCTCTGTAAAAAAGTCAACTGGTCTATTGGCAACATTTTTAAAATGCGATGTGCTTCTCAAAAACACTTGCCTGTTAAGCTCTATTTCCCTTTTTATACGCTGTTTTTCCTCTGGAGGCAAGTCACTCCCTTCAATTGCTACAAGATCGTCTCTAAACGATTTTAGCTGCTTCTTGACGTAGTTAACGCTGTCTCTCATTCCAAGCAAATGCTCTCGTCCAACAAGGTATTTTTGCAGTCTTTCCAAGTCGTTACTTTCTAACAATTTGTTGACAGTACCAACTGTCCTTCCAACCTCACTTGCTACGTCATAGAAATCTTCAGAGAATCCTGTCCCGAACTCTGACATAATAAACTTTCTTGCCAGCGGCATCTCAGCCACGGTCATTGTTGATCTGGGGACAGCTTTTTCTTCACCAACAAGCTGAGGCGTTTCACGAAGAATATAATCTGTAGCCTGCAACACATAACCGCCCAGTGTGCCTGCATAGCCTTTCAACACATGATCGGTCATGATTGGGCTTACATTTAACGACTCACCGAGCATCTGAGCAAGAACACTTGTGTTAACCTTTGTTCTAAACCCAGCCTGCAAGTTGTTGTCATTCATAAATACCGATTCAATAGGGTTGCCCGTGTAGAAACTCTTATTCATCATAACCTCCATAAACGGCGATATAATTTGAGCTTCTAAAGGATTGAACATTAAGGTGCTACCAACACCCCTCTGCACACTTTCCGCAAGTTCGGCTTTTGTCGTAGTCCCGTAAAATGTATCAAGTATTCTTTCTGGTAAGGTTTTGAACAACAAACCGATCTCAAACGGGATAGGCAGTTTGATAGGATACCTGCCGTCAATTTTAATTGGTAATATATAGTTGTTATCTTTTTCAAACTCAGATCGTTCCTTGTACTCTTCTTCGTCATGCATCAACATCCAGTAGGCTGCTGATATGGCGGTTAAGTAAGCGGCTCTTGTAAAAAATGTTTGCACTCTTTTTGCTTTTGACAACTGGTTGTTAGCAGAGTATTGACCCCTTACGCTTCGATACAATACATCAAGACCTTGGAATCTGGCGTTTAAGAAAGGAATAGCTGCTGTCAAAAGCCTTGCTGCCGCTGAACTACCGCGCCTGCTAAAGTTAATAACCTCAAGGGCTTGGTAAGCTGCCTCTGCTTCATTGCCTGTTCTGGCAAGAACATCGTCGTACACCGCCTTACGGGTGGCTGCGTCACTGCGTGTCGTTGCCGCGCCAAGGCCATCCCAAACGGTTTTAAACATGGTCAAAGGTGTAAACTTTCTAGCTCGTCTGTTTTGTTCGTTGATAAAGTCTGTGTAGATGTTATCTGGGTCATTAGCAAAATCATAACCCCCGACAACACCGTAACGCTCCAAGTCTTGCGTTCCTTTGGTAAAGTTTTTAAAGGTGTCTGCAACGGGCGTAAAGTCTGCTCCTGACGTTACATAAGCTGACAGGGTGTCTCGCATCATGTTGACCAGCATGAAGCCGGGGTCTCTTGTCACAAACTCTCGCAACCATTTAGCAGGAAACGCTACTACGCCTGCAACGGTTCTTTCGGCATCTCCTGCTCCTGTTGCCGACATGGATTCATACAGTAACGGGTCATCAATCTGAAAGCGTCTTACCTTTCCCTTTACCCTGAACTCAATAATATTGCTGCCACCACCGCCTTTGACTTCCCTTGCCTGCCCTATTTTCACCATGTCACGAACAATGCGCTGCTGGGCTACATTCTTCATGCCCATATCTATGGCTGCACCCAAGTTTCTGGTAATCGCATCAAGCAAAGGCACGTTTATAGCGGTTGTGCCTCCCCTTAGCTGGGCAAACCGTCCAGCCCCTGACATACCTTTGAACACAGGCGGTAACGAATCTTTGACATTAGGATCTTCCGCTTGACGATAGAAGGGTACATAGTCAGAGTAATTTGCCCAGTCTTGCGCTGTTTGATCATCAAGAACGCCAGTATCTTTTAGGAATTCTATTGTCTTGTTATTGTAAGCCTGCCACGCCTCATGCCACTCGACAACAATGGGTCGGCCTGTTTCTGGGTTGAGATATTTATTAATTTCAGGCATCAGGTTTGCCAGAGATTCTTCGGTGCTTGGAACCTCAGTTGTTTGTGATAAACGCTTGCCCCTCATTGCTATGGCGTAAGCCTGTGCCAGTTGCTCAAGATTGACGTTGTATTGGTTTTGGAACAGGGGAGCCATAACCTCAACAAGTCCCCTGTAAGTTTTACCGTTATGAATAAAGTCTTCAACCTTCGTCATACCGCCTTTGTAGGAGACATACCCGTAACGCAACGTAGCAGCGGTCACGCCCCTGCTTCTATCGGCATTCATGGTTGCTGCTATAGCACTGGTATCTGCAAGGTTCTTTCTAAATTCTGGTAGCTGTGAGTATTCCTCTAGTCTGGCCCATTTATTAATCCAGTATGCTTTGAATTTTGTTAGCTGTGTTCCAAGTGGGCCACCGTTAGTCACATCCTGATAAGTGTCATAAGGTGTCTCATCTGGCATCTTGTCCGCTGTAAGTTTGTCTATCTCAGCCTGAGCCGTGGCATCATAGTCTGGTTTTCTGTTACTGGAAAACTTGGCTTTATCAACAAACCTAGCTGATTCTGGATTCCTTGCGATGTATTGAGCGGAGGGGCTGGCCTGCAAACTGAACTTCGGAACCATTCCAGCGTTAGTGTTTTCTACTTCGTTGACATTTTGCTCAACAACCTGCTCCAGCTTTGAGTCTGGAATAGGCGGTATTCTCTGTTGTTCTGCCGCCGCCTGCCTAGCGGAAAACTCCTCGTTACGTTGCTGCCTCTCCGCTTCCCGACGAGCCTGCTGCTCTTTAAGAGATGACCCCTCTGGATATAGCTTAATAGGGTCAAAAACAGCCGCAACTGTGCCAATCTGAGGGTTACCTGAAAAATAACCTATATATCCAGCATCTTTTAACGCTTGCTCATAAGCACCATGGTCTCTTCTATCTTGAAGCTCCGTGCCTTTGTAAAATCCTTCTTTATCGGCATTCCAGTCATACAAAAGACTAGCATCAACTTCAGCGGTATGTTTTCTGTTGCCTAACCCCTGTTCCTTCCGATACCTGTTCTGAATACCCTGCTCGATACCAAAGTACGTCCTGTTTGGGGCTGTCCCGATTCGGTCTCTTTCCCCGCGTGTACGAGCAGAGAGTCCCCGCGAAGCCCCCCATTTTCTCGGATCGCTTCTTTCGAGGTCATCGAAGGCATAGTGGGTAAGTTTAATTCTTCCGCGCTCATCGACTGCGCCTTTAAGCCCTGTTGTATTCTCTCTAAGGTCAGTCTCAAATCTTCTTTGTCTAGCATCTGCACTCTCCCTATTTTCTTCACTAGTCCATATTGGCATTAAACCTGTTTTTTGTACAGCAAAGACAGTGTCACCAACCTTTGCGCCTTTGTTTTGTTTTGCTTCTGGCCCAAAGTTTACCCAAGAGTTCTGACCTCGTGTCTCGGTAGTCAATGCTCTTCTGGCAAGAGGTGTGAACATAGATGCGTGATTCTGCCACGCATTTTCTTCTCCTGTTGCCCTGAATGTTGTGCCTGTTTTCATGTGTCCAAAGAAATCATGCACTACTCTGAACACGTCATTAGCAAGCATCGTTTCGCCATTGATATCCGTAAACTGGGTTTCTTCCAACATTGGATACTCAAACACGGTGTCAGGCTTGTCTAGCAAAGCGACTAACTCGTCACGCTGGGTGGCTGGGCCGTAACCCTCTTTGGTAGGAAATACATAAAGGTGGTTGTTTTCTTCGATATCTTTCAAGGCTTTGGATGGAAGACCGTCATAGGGGTCAACATCGCCCATAAATTCCACCTGTAAGCCCGTATCGAGAAGATATTGATACTGAGCAAGGCTTTCGTCTTTTAACGCTTTAAACGCCGCCTGAACGGTTGGATTAGACGGGTCATGCTGCATCATCTCGTATTCGTCAGCTATTTCTTTGCCTCGTTCCTCATTTGCGCCAACGTGCTTGGTTGGTGGGGTATAGTCTATTCCAGCATCAGCGGTGTATCTTATCGCTGCTTCTTGCGCTGGTACATAAGGCTTGAATTTAAGGACTGACTCTGGCCCCACGTCCCTATCAGCAACTGTTCTTTTGGAAAACTTGGGATCATCTTGAATAAAAGCGGCTAACGGGAATTCGGATTCTTGGCCTCTTTGAGTGACTGCTGTTCTAGCTTGCGTAAAACGCGCTTCATCGCTCTCTCGCCTGCGATCATCGCGTTTTTCTCCAAAGTATCTATCGATTTGGCTTTTTGTAAGTTCTGAGACTGTTTCATCCGTAGGAGCCTTTGTGTATCCCGCTTCTCTTGCGGCGTTAATTATATAATACCATCGCATCGCTTGCATGGTTGATGGTTCAATTTTTACGTTATATATTCTTTCGTATTCTTCTTTGAACGCCTGATTAAACTCTCTAAATACGTCATGCTCATCAACTGTCTTTGGAAGCCCAAGGTTTTTATCAAACATGCCTTCAATGTAACTTCTGACAAACCTTGCTTCCCACCTGTCTATTGTAGTGTACCGCTGGTCACCTAATAAATTCTGAGTAAATGCTCCGATCTTTTTCCCAAATATAAACATGCGCGGGATAAGTTCTTTCTGACCCGTAGCATCATTAACCAGCTTCTCGATATCCTTCATGCTGGTTACTGGTGACTTGTAACCCATTTCCCTGTTGAACGCCTGAAGCTCTTTTTTTGTCACAGGTGTTTGGAGATACTCTATAGCTTCTGTATAGCTACCCATTTGTTCGGCAAGACGATCAATGTTTTTGATCATCCGCATTTTGGTGTTAGCTGTCGCGTTAGATATGGTTATCGGAGACTCTGTTATGACAAGCGGTGCAATCGGGTTGCCGTTCTTATCAAGCCCCTCTCTTACATCCATCTTGATAGAGTCAAGACTACCTTCTCTTTTGTATAAATCAAATAACTGTACGGAATCGCCTACGTTAGCTTTAAGCTGGGTTCCATTCGATGTCGCGCCGACATAAACCCTGTAACGCAAAAAATCTTCATCGCTAATGGGGCCATACCTGTCCTCTAGTATCAAACGAGTAGCACCCATGTCTGCGGTATAAAAATCAGAATACTTTGGGTTATTTTTTACGAACTCGTTAATGTCCCGCATGGATCTACGAGCCGCTAATTTCATCTTGTTGGGAGTAACTGGCCCTTTGACCTCGCCAAGCAATTTAGGCCAAAACACCTTAAAAAACTCTTCTTCCGTCGAAAA
>JAAHTG010001089.1_pt3 | contig 15844 bp, 26 predicted proteins | sample 6116081 | NCBI WGS metagenome assembly JAAHTG01 (sample SAMN13939989, study PRJNA603662) | sponge metagenome | isolation source: marine sponge | host: Mycale hentscheli | place: New Zealand | collected 2005 | reverse complement strand
GCTCGCACAAAAAGCAATGTGCTATACGTTATGCCTGATGGTAAAAAAGGTAAGCTTAATGCAGCCCAATTTGCCGCTCAGTCAGAAACATTGCTAGAGCAAGGCGCTGAGTTTGACTTCAGTGAATTTAGTAAAGTAATGAAAGGCGAGTTAGGTCCGCTATTTAATGAAGCTCAAAAGAAAGAAGGTAAGTACACTAATAAAGATATATTTGTTTTAACAGCAAGACCAGCAAACTCTGCTAAAGCAATACATGAATTTTTAAAGTCCGAGGGCTTAAACATACCATTAAAGAACATAACTGGTTTAGGTGACGGATCACCCAAAGCTAAAGCTGACTGGATGGTTAGCAAGATAGCAGAGGGTTATAATGATTTTTACTTTGCTGATGATCATTTAGGTAATGTTAAAGCTGTAGGTAAAGCACTTAAGAAAAAAGGTGTTAAAGGCCAAACAGAATTGTCTATAGTAGATTTTAGTAATCAACCTAAAGCTGTAAGAGATATACTTAATACTTTTGACGTTAAAGGACCTACGCAAAGATCTAGAGTTAAGTTTAGTAACTCCATGAACAAAAACATGAATGATATGCTAGAAAGAGCTTCTGGCATTCCATCTAGAAAAAGAATAACAAGGGTTGAAGCTTCTGAATTAGGTAAAAGAAAAGGCAGATTTAAAATTTGGATGCCTTCTACACTTGATGACTTTAGAGGACTTACTTCTTTTACGTTCGCAGGTAAAGGAAGACAAGGAGATGCTGATCAAAAGTTTTTTGAAGACTTTTTAATAAAACCATACTTTAGAGGGGTGGGTAACATAGAAAGAGCTAAGCAATCACTTAAAAATGGGTTTACTGCACTTAACAAGCAATACAAGCCTGTGTTAAAAAAGCTAGGTAAGAAAATACCAGGCATGGCATATACTCATGATCAAGCCTTGCGTATATATTTATGGAATAAAGCAGGGTACGAGATTCCAGGTCTTACTAGAAAACAGGAAAGACAGTTAGTTAAATTTATAGAAAGTGACGCTGATCTACTGGCTTATGCTAATGGTGCATTAAGAGTATCCCAAAGAAAGCAATGGTCAAAACCTGACGATTACTGGAATGCCCAAACAATACTTTCTGATCTTAATAATTTTACAGAAAAAGCGGGTAGAAAAGAATACATACAAGAATTTATACAAAATGTGGACTTAATATTTAGTGAAAACAATCTAAATAAAATAGAGGCTATATACGGTAAAGATCATAGACAAGCATTAGAAAATATAATAGAAAGAATGAAGTCTGGTGTAAACAGAACTCAAAGATCTTCGGCTAATAAAAATGAAAATGCTTTTAATACATGGCTAAACAATTCTATTGGTGCTATAATGTTTTTCAATAGAAGATCAGCATTACTACAATTGCTTTCTACCGTTAACTTTATAAACTGGAGCGACAATAATCCTATGAAAGCTGCTGCCGCATTTGCTAATCAAAAACAATTCTGGGCAGATTTTGCAATGATATTTAATTCACCAAAGCTTAAGCAAAGAAGATCCGGATTAAACACCGATGTAAACGCCGCAGAAATAGCTAGTGCCGTTACAGGGGCGAAAGATAAAGCTACAGCAGCTCTTAGTTATTTACTTAAAATAGGTTTTACACCTACCCAAATGGTTGATAGTTTTGCTATAGCCGCCGGAGGCGCTACGTTTTATAGGAATAGATTAAATACTTACTTAGGTGAAGTTGACGCAGATGGTAAAAAAGTTTACACAGAAAAACAAGCTGAAGAAAAGGCTTGGGAAGACTTTAGCGAAACATCAGATCCAATACAACAATCAGGAGATCCAGCTTTAATATCTTCAGATCAAGCAGGTACACTAGGTAGAGTTGTATTAAACTTTATGAATACGCCTATACAGCTCAATAGAACCATAAAAAAATCATTTCTTGATTTAGTAAATAGAAGAAGAACTCCTGGCATGACACAGGCTCAAAGTGATTTTTCTAATGTTAGTAAGATGATATACTACGGTTTTATACAAAACGCGATATTCTCTACACTTCAAGCGGGTTTATTTGCTCTTATACCTGGATTTAATGATGATGATGAAGAAAAGACTGAAGAGCAAATACAGGCTGAAAAAGATAAAAAGTGGATGTATACATTAAACTCTATGATAGACACTACTCTTAAAGGTGGATTTGGTATACCTGGAGCAGTTGTTTCTACTATAAAAAATGTTATAATAGAGTGGAATAAGCAGAATGATCGAGGATTTATGGCGGATGATTCTAAAACTCTATTAGCATTTCTTAATTTATCACCTGCAGTAGGATCTAAAGGACGAAAAATAATAAGTGCTTTTAAAACCGAAAGATACGAAAGAGATGTTATAGACGAAAGAGGATTTGACGTAACCATAGACGGGAAATTTAATCTAAGCCCGGCTTGGAATGCGGCAGGAAACTTAGTTGAGGGTGCAATAAATATTCCACTAGCTCGTACAGTTGATGAAGTAAATTCTATAATAGAGGCATTAGATTCTAGAAATACTGTATATCAAAGAATAGCTTTAGCATTGGGTTGGAAGTCTTGGGCTGTCGGCGCAAGAAACGAAGAAAACGATTTAATTAAAGTAGTATCTAAATATAGAAAAAAATTAGATAATAAAGAAAAAAGAAGAAAAGAAAAGGCAGCAGAAAAGCTTGAGAAAATGAAAGCTGAAGCTCGCGCAAATAAATAATAACTATGAACTTACCAATAACAACTAGAGTATCTAAAGCAAGGTGTGGGCTAACAGCCCCTAAAGGTATGGAAATATCTATGAATGCAGATGGCAGCGGAGGCGCAGTGCCTGAACGCAATCCATCACCTGCTAAACAACTAAAGAGGTCTGAAAAAGTAAGGGCTAAATCAGAAAGAACCGCAGCTAAAGGCCGAAAAGCTGTTGACGAGGGCAGGGGTAAAAAAGCCACGCGCTTATTAAAAAGAGCCGCTAGACAAGAAAACCGATCTATAAATATAGAGGAAAGAGAAGATGACTACGATTTAAAAAGAAGAGGATTCAATAACATGTCCCGCGACGGAATAGCATAAAAATAAAAGCATGAGCATAAACGAAATAAAACTATACATAATAAACGGAGGTACTTTAGGAGTAACTACTTTTACAGGTATAGAGGACTGGCTAAAAATTATATTATTATTAATAACCATAGGATATACCATTTCAAAGTGGGCAACCTTAAAAAAGAAAAAATGATATTAACTGATAACTTTAAATTAGAAGAATTCCAATGCAAGTGTGGCTGTGATATGCCTCGTAATGTTATGGAAAACATATTTAAGCTGTCGGACCAATTACAAATCTTAAGGGATATATACGGATCTATACATATTAACAGTGCGTATAGATGTGAAAGCCACAACGAAAGCATCGGTAGTAATTCTACAAGCCAGCATGTTTTAGGTAAAGCTGCTGATATAACCGCTAAGCTTACTCCTAGCGAACTAGCTGATGTTATAGAAGAAGATATAGATAACAACGTAGTAAAATTTGGAGGCCTAGGTAGATACAATACGTTTACTCATGTAGATATAAGAGATAACAAAGCCCGCTGGGATAACACTAAAAAATAAACTATGAGAACAAAAGGCATAGGGCCCCAGGGCTTAGGATTAAAAGGAAATAATGGATACAGCATAGGATCTCCTGCAAAAAAGAAAGACGCTTGCTATCGTAAAGCTAAAGCAAAGTATGATGTATTCCCTTCTGCTTATGCTTCTGGATATATTGCAAAATGTAGAAAAAAGAAAGGAAACATAGGATAATGGCGTTTCAAATGAAAAGTTCGCCTTTTAAAGTGCGAAAAACTAAAGAAGGTTTAGCTCTTAAAAGATGGTTTAAAGAGGATTGGCAAACACCTAAAGGTAATACGGACTACAAAAAAGGTGAAAATACTTTCAGACCAACTAAAAGAGTTTCAAAAGATACACCTGCTACTTGGAGCGAATTAACACCTGCTCAGAAAGCAAGAGGGCAAAGAGAAAAAAATACAAAAGGTAGAGTAAGTAAATATAAAAAATAGATTAACATGTACAACGGATTTAAAGGAATAGGGCCTAATAAGTTAGGTGGAGGCAGAGAAGAAGGCTGCCACGATTGCGATTCACCTGCTAAAATTAAAGATGCTGCTTACGAAAAGTCAAATCGTAAAATGAGATCTAAATATACCAAAGAAACTGGTAAAACATTAGGCAAAAGACATTTGACGGGAACTAGCCCGCGAAGAGTTTCATTTGCATGCAGGTTTGCAGGCATGAAGGGAGCTATGAAAGATGAAAAAGGTGAACCAACAAGAAAAGCAATGGCATTAAAAAAATGGGGATTTGGCAGCGTAGGTGCAGCCTCTAGTTTTTGTAGCAAACATAAAAAATCATAACTATGGCATACAATGGATTTAAAGGCGTAGGGCCTAATAAGTTAGGGTGCAGCCCACTAAAACAAAAAAAATCAGAAAAAAGTTTAAGCTTTGAAGGTAACGCCAATAGAAGTAAGCCCACCGAAGAAAATAAAAACCCTAAAGTTAATTACTCGGGTAATGTCAGGTTTAGCCCAAAGCCAAACTTTAACGTATCAGCCAACGCTAATTCAGACGGCGGATATGGTGTAGGGGTTTCTGGCAGATCTAAAAGCGGTAAAACTAATTACGGCGCTAGCTTTAACAGGGATAAACAAGGAAGCAACGTAAGCGCTAACGCTACGTTTAAATTTTAAAAAAAAATATTTATGAAAAAACTAAAAAGTTACTGGAATAAGCTAATGTATTGGCTTATGTTTAAGAATTATAATGAATAAAAAAAGGGGCCTCATATAGAAGCCCCTTAATTTTTTAACCGTCACATGCAAGACAGTCTTCATCCATTGCTTTAGCTGCAATGTCGCCACGCAGCACAGATTCAGTGCGCGTATAGTATAAAGTTTTAACACCCTTCTTCCATGCTTCTATATGAACTTTGTTTATCCATTTAGGCGTTGCTACAGCAGGAAATGCTAAATTTAAACTAACCGACTGATCTATATACTGTTGTCTTAATCCGGCCTGGGTAACGAGTTCCAACTGATTGATTTCTTTAAATGTTTTAAAAACTTCTTTGGCAGGTATGTTATGATCACCAACGGTAATATTGTCCAGCCCATTAATATTTTGAATTGAACCATAGTCATCCAGTATTTTATTCCACGTTTCTTCATTATTTAAATTATGTTTAGTTAATACTTTAACAAGCGTCGGATTCTTTCTAATGAAAGTACCTTTTGCACTTTGCTCTGTGAAAACATTTGCAGCCCACGGCTCAATACCTGGCGAAACATTGCCGCTAAGCTTGCTATTGCTAACAGTAGGAGCAACAGCACGTAAATGAGTATTACGCATACCAGTCCCAACACACCATAAAGGCTCGCCATAAATATCCGCAAGATCCCGGGAAGCTCTTTCACTTTCAATTTTAATTTGCGAAAATATTTTCCTAGTTTCAAACTGAGATAGTAAACCCTCAAAAGGAATACCTTTCTCTTGGAGATATGTATGCCATCCAAGGACTCCCAAGCCCAGTGCTCTCCCTTTCTGCGCAGATCGAACAGCATTTTCGAACCCGCGTAACCCCTTGGCTCTTTGAATAAATTCCTCCATAACTCCATCAAGAAAGAACGTGGCGTCATATATAAGGTTAGTATCCTTCCATTCTTCATATTTTGCTAAATTTAATGACGATAAGCAACATACAAAGCTGTGACTTTCATCGGTGTGTAATGCAATTTCACTGCATATGTTTGTCATGTGGACTTTTAGCCCGTTGTCTTTATAAGCTGCAGGATTCGCTTTGTTAACATTTCCTTTAAACATGATGTACGGCTCTCCAGTTGCCTTGCGTTTTCTAAGAAGTTTACTCCATCGAGTCCTTGCTTCCGCATCTCCTTGTTCAAGTTTACGCATAAATTTATCGCCCACAATTGCGCACTGATGTAAGTTAAGCGACTGTCTGTTAACATCTCCTTTGGGCTCTCGAATTTCAAGCCACTCTTCAAAATCGGGGTGCTCGATGTTAATATTAACGCTAGCAGCTCCTCGTCTAACTGATCCTTGATTTGTGGCAAGTATTGTTGAGTCATATATTTTGCAAAAGGGTACGACTCCATCTGATGTTCCATTTCCTGTAATTTTAGCGCCAGCGGGTCTAATCATATTAATACCGACGCCAACTCCACCGCCGTGCTTAGCGAGTAACATCATCTCTAAATTCTTTTGTCCTATGTCTTGTATACTATCAGCCACGTCAATGCCAAAACAACTAATAGGAAGACCCCTATCAGTACCTGTGTTAGATAGTACTGGCGAAGCGAGGCAAAGCCAACCATTCCAGATGTACTGGAAGAACGTTTCGGCCATTTCCGGTTTATATAATCTACGAGCAACCGTTTTAGCAACGCGTATGTAAGCTTCTCGCGGACTTTCTCCGTCGAATAAATATCCCCCGGATATAGTCTTCTTGTAGACGTCGTTATCACCCCACGCAGGGTAATCCTTGTTCTTTTCCCAGTTTTCATTCCACATTTGTTTCAGGTTTTTGTTTTTGATCTTCTAATAATTTTTCTATAGCTTCTTCATATCCAGGCATTCTTTTAACTGTTTCAAGCAATCCTTGCGTTAGTGTATTAATATGCACTAAGTTTTGTATGTTGTTATGCACCCCTTGAGCCAGCTTACTCATGTCGTGCTTCATATTAATTAATGTTTGTTCTTTCATTTTTATATTTTTTATATTTACCAAATATCTTCAAAGTCTTCACCTTCGTTTGCTTTCGAATAATCTGTTGGCCTAGTCGCAAAAAAGTCAGTGTGAGTAACCCCCCCGGTAAGATGATAAAACCAATCAAGATTACTCGCTGCTTGTTTGTCATACGCGAAATAGTTTCCCAGGTCGACATAACCGAGTTCCACAAGTTTTTCATTAGTTCTTTTTTTAATGAAATGCTTAAGATCATTTGATGATATACCTTCTATATCACCCATCTCAAACATCTTATCTATATATTTAACCTCTAGCTTAACCATTGTTTCGGCAGCTTTTATTATATCTTCTCGACAAAGGTTTAGTAACTGATTGTTTTCTTCGCACATATGCTGAAATAACCTACAACCCATTTTACTGTGCAGTGACTCATCTCTTACTGACCATTTCATTTGTTGGCCTATACCCTTTAATAAATTCCTTAATTGAAAAGAGTATAAAACAGCAAAAGCAGAATAAAGGCTAACGCCTTCAGCAAAGGCAGAAAAAACAGCCAAGCTTTTACCAATACCAACTTCATTATTACCATCATAGGCAACAAGGTTATCAAATCTATCTGCCGTAGCCGGCTCGTGAAGAAATGCTTCATAGTCCTCAAGGTTTAATGTTTCATTCAAATAACTATAAGCCACCGCGTGTATGGTCTCTTGCGATCCAAACATCATAGCCATTTGTTGTATTTCATGCTTAGGAAACCATCCTACAACTTTTTGTGTCCAGTAATCTGACACTGCACATTCTGTTTGTGCAAATCCCAATAGTATATTACCCACTAGGTGTTTTTCTTTTTCAGTAAGCTTTTCGTTCCAATCTTTTATATCGCTTTGCATTGATATTTCAGTGTGTAACCAAAAAGCTTGCGCCTGTTTTAGCCAACCTTCTGTGTAGTACTCTGGATACTCAAAAGGCTTATACGCTATTCTTTCGTCAAATAATCCCATCTGTTTTCATCATGTATTTAATTGTTTGTAATGTTGTTCTCCAATAATCTATATGAGCTAGCATATCAGCTTTCTTAGTACTCATATCGACCCTATTAAAGTCCGATAGTATTTCATCTACGAACATACTAACGGACTCCATCTGAGCTTTCATTTCGCTTTCCGTCATTTATACATTGTTAGCACAATATTTACAAATGGCACGTATAGCACGTGTGAAACTGCGTCTGTTAGCGGGTATGATCTAAAACCAAATAGTATACCTGGATAAAATCCTATTTCTAATGCCCAAGCTGGGCTGTCTTCGTCTTCTTTTATGTGCATATTATTTCGTATTTATCTTGTTGTTTAACTAATTCTTTATACTTTATTTTGCCTTTATTATTCCAGCTCCATTTCCACCATTTTTCTATTTGTCTTTCGACATACTTTCTACGGGCTATTTCTTTCGCTTCTCTAGTATTATTCTTACTGTCTCGTCGCATGTAGCTTGATTTGATGGTTTATATAATGTTACATTAGGAAATTGTGTAACAACTAATTTCTTAAATAACTTCCAGCGCATTGGGAATGATTCATTCGCTCTACCCTTAGTTTCTATTATAAAGTCTTCTCCTATAAAGTCCGGTGTATATTTAATTGGTAGTATTCTTTTATTACCTCTGTTTTTAAAATCACCTTTACCGTTACTTTGTTTTTCGTATACCTCATTATCGAAATGGAAACCGTTTAATAAAACAAATGTTTCTCCTTCGTATTCGCATTTTATACCTGCATTTTTTAAGGCTATCCACATATATTTTTCCAGCCCGGAGGCGAAGTTGATACCATCGTATGATACCTTCTTCGCTCTTACTGGTCCCTTCTTTTTTGAAGGCTTTCTAAACTTTCTCATAAGTTTCTTTGGTTTTTTGCAAATACAATACAGCATCCATAAGCTCTTCTTGTAAGTGATTAAGCCAAGTAATTACTTCTGATGGATCACTATCAAGTGTTATGCCGTACTTTTTGTATCCTACATCTGATCTTGATACAAACTTATCAACAACACGTTCTACAACTGGATCTCTAAATTCTATTTGTTTTTTATTCATTATAGTACTGATTTAGCAAAGGTTCTTAATAACTCGTGTACTTCTTTCTTAGGTTCTTCTTTTACAAACGTGCCGTTGATCATACTGCCTTTACGTTCAGATATTTCACGGTAAGCACCATCTATACAATCCTCAATATCTTTACCTGTCATACGAGCTAAGTTAGTAAGCACTACAACCATATCTCCAATAGCATCCCACGTTTCGTGATCGTCTTGTTTTAATAACGACTGTGCTAGTTCGCCTGCTTCTTCCATAAGTTTAACATATTGCGTATGTGTATTACCTTTGGCATATATACCTCTTTCATCTGCCCAATCACGTATTAGATCAAATCTTTCGCAATCTTTGTTTTTTGTAACGCATTGTTCAGCGGGCATAGATAGAGCTTTATTATATATGTAGCATCTTTCAGAGTTGTACATTGAAGTATTAGCGTGCCTTACTATCCAATTTATAGTGTTAACATCTAACTTGTGTGTTCCGTGTGATGTTTCCCATTGCATACCAATGTTATCCATCAGCCTACCCTTTAATTTACTTATAGGGCATGGGAATGTAGTCGTTTGTTCTGTAACGTTTATTCTCATTTGATTTTTATTTTTATTAATTAAATTTTTATATAATTGTCTGTCAACTTTATAGCCCAAAGACTTTTGAAGTTCTATTTCCAAGTGGGACACAAGATTTATGTCATCGCTAGTAAGTAGAACTTCGTATTCGTCTGGAGCATAGCCTTGCTTCTCCGTAACTCTCTTATTAAGATTACGTGTAACTCCGATTTTTTTACCCGGAATGTGATATAAATAATACATATTTGTTTTTATTTGCCAACACTTAATGGAGCTTTAATAGCTGGTAAAGGATTATATCCGATTAATTCAATATCTTCGGCGTCCGGAATGTTAACGCCTTCTAATACATTATTACAAATGCCTCTATGCAATTTTAGCGAAGGCATACCTCGTCTTGGTCTACTTAAATATTCTTTAGCTTGATCTAAATGATTATTATATAAATGACAGTCTCCAAGCTGTCCTATTAGCTGCCCAGGGATCAAATCAGAGCCTTTTGCCAACATCTCTAATAGTAAGCCATACATTACAATATCATACGGCAGGCCAAGGAAAACGTCAGCTGATCTCTGCTGCCACATTAAATCCATAACGCCATTGTTTACGTAAACTTGAAAGCCGTAATGACAAGGAGGTAAAACCATATCGCTTAGCTCGTTAACATTCCAAGCTGAAACCATCATACGACGGCTATCAGAATCGTAACGTATAGCATCGACTAATTTATAAAGCTGGTCCACACCATTAAAGTTTCGCCATTGCTTCCCATACACAGGCCCAAGTGTTCCGTCTGTTCTACCAGAGCGCTCATAGTCTGGTCTCCAGTATTTAACACCACCTGCTTCTAAGTATTCTAAATCAGTTCTACCATTTAATATCCAAAGCAATTCAGTTCTCGCTGCATTAAAGCTTATTTTCTTTGATGTAAGTATAGGGAATCCCAATGACATATCGTGCCTAATTGTTCTTCCGAAGACAGACTTTGTCCCTGTTCCTGTTCTATCCTTCTTATCAGATCCTCTGTTGAGTATCTCTGACATAAGTTCTTTATATTCATCTTCTATGTTTGTCATAATAATATTTACAGTATTCAAATATTTTTTCCCATATTTCTGTTTTGCCATAAGCATTAGGGTCTCTGCTCGTGTTACCTTTATTAGATATATCTACATACCATTCAGTAGTTGATTTTGCGTAAGGTGCTATTGCTATATTATTTTCAACACACCAGTGATACGCTTCCCAATCATCTTTATTATATCCAGGCTTACCCATGTCAATCTTACGTTTCTTAGCCATTATTCCCAAGGCATTTTATCATCGCCAATATCTATTTGTTCGTGCGGAATAAAACAACCTGATCGAGGTTCCCATTTGAAATGTGCTTCAGCACCATTCTCACCTAGGTTTTGAAACTTTACTTTTAAAACTTTAGCTTTAACAGTTTTAGCTTCGTAGTCTCTGTGTATTAATAAGCCGTGGTAAGATGCGTCATACCATTCACCCCCACCTTTAATATTATACATTGTGGGCTCTTCAATTTTACCATTAGAACCTTTATACATTTTAGTAGGATGAGCTACTATAAATACAAGAACATCATACTTTTTAGCAAAGATTTCAATCTTGCTTAAGTATTCCATTGTATAACGATTAACATCTTCTGTCTTACAATCTACGTCTCTAACCTTATTAAATGGATCTATAACTAAGCACTTGATACCCTTACGTTTAACAAGCTCAGCGCCTTTTCTTAGTACCGACTCTAGCGTATAACGCTCCATGTCTATATGAAAATAGTTACTGTTACAATGATCCGCTACTTGATTCCATTTATCACCGCCAATATCTTCTGCACTCGGCATACCTTGCCAAGTCTTACGCATTAATTTATGAGCATGAAGATACGTTGGTACATTTTCCGGCGAAGCAAACGCCGTTTTCCAGCCATAGTTCTGGTTATAGCCAATAACCATTTGGTCGACAAAATCACTTTTGCCGGAAGACGGAATACCAGTGACAGTAATAAATTGACCGGTATAAGTAGAAAAGATGTTATCAAAATTCTCAAGGCCAATTTGAAATCCCGGCTTAAAGCCATTACGAACAAAGTCCGTAACTTCATCTTCGATATCCCTGAACGTTGTAACATTCTCCAGCGGTACTGGTCTTGATCCTGAAATACGCTCTGATAATTTTTCTTTTCCATATTTAAGTAAGTATTCATTTGCGTCTTTGCAATCATCAAATGTAGCTATGTAACATACTTCTGATCCTAACCTACGTATAAGCTCTGCTTGTAATGCTTGCCCAGCTTCGTCAGAATCAACAGCTAATATTATTTTTTCTTTATCTTCAAAATAATCTATACAACTATCTAAATAATCTAAGTTGTTTGTATTAAGCGTTGCGCCGTTAGGAACAGATATAGCGTTTGATATACCCACCTCATGCAATGCTAAAACATCCATCTCACCTTCAACTATAACACAATACTCATAGCCTACTATACTATCTATATTATAGAATACTTTTTCAGCACCCTTATATAATTTAAAGTTCTTTCTTCCATCTCGGTATTTAACATTAGTTAATTCGCCGCCCATAAAATAATTGAACTTTATTACATTCTCGGTTTTACCGGTCTGAGGCATATATTCAGGGCCCTCACTAATTTTAAGATCAGTAAGGGTTTCCTGAGATATACCGCGAGTTTTAAACCATTCTTGTACTTTGGTGCCAGGCGAACGTATAGCATCGGGAACAACAGGCTTTTGATATACCTTTTCCGCTTTGCCTTTACGCTGGTACGTATGTAGCTGGAATGATTTATTACAATTATGACAAGTACCGAGACCACGTTCCCAATCATAAGACGCACACTTTGCCTTCTGATTCTTGGGCTTTCTATCGTGGGAACAAACAGGGCATATACCCTGCTTCTTACCTTCTTCAAGCTTATGCACATTGAACTCGTCAATTGCAAATCCATTGATCTCTATTTCTTGCATTTAATTTAATTTAATTATTATTCTCCATCTCTGCATTCTGAGCATATATCGCAAAAGTTATATTCCTCTTGCGATATTATTAGCCCACACATTTCGCATTCCATTAAAAAGGTAGATCGTCTGCCGGCATTGGAGCAGCTGCAGCTTGAGGAGCACTTGCTTCTCGTGGTGCTACATCAACGTTTGTGCCGTTGGTCCATACAATTTTTACATTACCTAAGTAAACTTTATCAACTTTAGCCTCACGCTCTTCTTTAGTTTGCTCGACTATGATAGGGCCACTGTCTCCATAGTTGCCTGGCTCATCATTTATTGTTATTGTAATAGGTAGGTACTTACCTTTTTTTCCTTGATAGATCTTATCCTTAGGGATTTTATTAAGATCTATATTTGCTTTCATAATACTTGCCATAATTAATACGCTTGTAATTGATTAAACATTCTCTTTAGTTGGTCCTTTGTTGCGCCCGTGTTTCGTCGAAGGTTATCAACGGCTTTTACATGGGTTTGGTTAGTATAAAAGTTATCTGCTGTAGTTTTCATACCTGTTACAGTGCAGGTTTGTTTTGATCTTCTCATTGGATTAAATTTAGTTATTAATTGTTTTACATTCATATTATCATTTTTTATTCGTGTTCGTTTTGTAAGAGTTATAATGTATCCATTTTTACATAATCTTTTAACTCAAACAATGGATCGTTTATTAGTTTCTCATACGCTACCATTGCATCTATAACTTTTTGTTTACCTCTTTCATAAAACTCATCTGAGCAGCTATATATACCTATTTGATGTGTTTTCTTACATATAACTAGAAATACGAGTTCGTATCCAAATATCTCTCTATATATATACGCTTGGCTGTCGTAGTTATATATATTCGCACTCTTTTTAAATTTATTAATATCACTTGTGGTTTTTATATCTACTAATAAACCTTGATCTTTGTTTATACAATCAGCTTTACCTTTCCACCAGGTATCACCTATCTTTTGTATACCAGGTTCTTCGTATATAACTTGTTCTCCTTCTAATAAAGATTGACATACCGAATTGTTTTTAATTTTATTAATCATTTTATTGCATTTGTCAACTTCTTTGCGTAAGATCATCATCTTACCGTCATTGTCTGCAACATCTTTTTTATATACTTTAGTAACTCTACTAGTAGCTTCTGATATTGGATAATTAGCTTCCAACTTTTCTGGCTCTAGTATTGCAGTATGTATGTAGCCACCTATTACAAAATTTATATTTTGCTCTGTTGGTTTACCAAACTGCTCGGGATCATTAAGTAACTTATATATGTCGGAGTTAGATCTGTATTGTCTACCTACACCATCATAATATTCTGCGTCACTTCTAAGTAATTCAATTACTTTTTTTTGTTCTTCTTCGCTCATTATAGTGTTTCTGTTTTAGTAGGCATTGCTTCTTCTAGCCCTTTCTTAACTATAGCTGTCATTTTATACTTTTTAGATATAGCTTCTAGATCACCTCCACCTTGAATAAACTTCAATGCTTTAGCATACAATGCCGATTTTTTAGATGTAATTTCTTCTTTAGCTGTTACACCCGAGTGATCATTAGATGCGTCTGCATCTGCTGTGTCATCAATAAGAAATAAATTACCTAAGGCATATTTTTTACCGTAGCTGGATGCAGCACCATATTTTTGTGGCATAGACATACCTTTAGAAAGCAAGTCAACGCCAACGATTGCAGAGGCACGTATAGCAGCGGTAAAATCCGCATCTAATATACTTGCTGTTGATCTTATAATAGGAGGATCAATACTAATCATTTCTTCGTCTATAGTTACAGTTACATTGTGTTTAACGCAAAATGGTTTAACTGCTTCAAGTATATCTTCAGCAGCCCTATAATAGTATTTACCAAAGCCATTATACCTGGATTTTTTAGCTTTCATATCCTTTTGGATCATAGCTAATTTTAGTTCTAAGTTCCCTTTGTTTTGTTCTTTTGCCATTTAATTTATTTGTTTTTGTTATTAATATAATTACGTATTTTGATCATAACTTAAAGGTAATCAATCACTTGAGCTGCATCAACGTTAGCGATAAGACAGTCAATTGCTTCTTTTTTTATTTGAGATACAATTACATTTGCGGTTGGCACAGTTAAGTCTATGTATTTAGCAATTTCTTTAGCAGAGTGTTTATCACAATCTAAACCGTAAAACAATCTTACTACATCATACTGCTTTTGAGTAAGATGTTCCTTCATTATACCTAGCAAATAAATATTTAACAGATCAATATTATATTTTTTTGAAGTGTCAGGTAATTGATAAGCAAAGTTATTTTCATCTGCAGGGTTTATATCGTAGCTTGAAAACACACTGTTAAAAAACAAAGCAACCATTTTTTCATCGTTTGGATTTTTACGTATAGCATTAAGCTTGTGTTCAGGTATTTTTATATCACCTCTGTTTATATCTATAGCTCTTCGTATTGCTCCTTTAATTCGTTTGCTAAAAAAACTTTTTAATGTTTTCTCCATGTCTACTGATTGATTTAAAGTTTCCCAGTTTAATTTATCAACAGCAATTGTTAATCCTTTATTACCTTCTTGTATTAAATCATTTATGCTTAGTACTCCTGATGCTTGCTGGGATGTAGCAAACTTTCTAGCTAAGTTTTCTACTAAAGGCATAAACTTTATTATAAGTTCATCTCTAGTATACTCATCCCAAAACAAACCTTCAGGCATGGATCGCTTGAGATCTTTTTGATATCTTACATAGTTATCTATATTATATTTTTTCATTGGTTATTTTTTTGTATGCTTCTAGCATAGCTTCGTTATCTGCAAAAAAGTTATTATTAATTTTTAGCATCCACTCATTAAATTTTTCAATCTCTTCCATAATATTATCTATTGTTTGTCGTGTCCAGACTGTAAGGCTTTTATTTTAGCGAACACATTTGCTGCATTTATATAATCTTCAGAGCTTTCATAATGTTTTAAGAGTAAGCTCAACTCTATTATTTGTTCTTCATTGCTTGGTAATGAATTAATAAATTCTTCATTCATTGCCTTTGCTTCTTCGTTAATACGTATAAACAATTGTTCTACAATCATATCTACGATCTTATTCATTTCTTCTTCTGTCATACTTTAATTTAAGTTAGTTAACTGGTATTCGCCAGACAGTATTTTATCTTTAGTTAATTCTTTATACTCGCCTAAGAATTCATTACGATACTTGCCGGTAGTACGTGAGTAATCCCACGTGTCTTCGTCTAATTGTATTTTGCCGTTGTGATCACGGAAAGCAATCGTACTGTTGTAACTTTGAAAGTACGTGCCGTCAGGTGTGTATAGCAAAAATTGGTTAGGAGCAGGATTACC
>JAAHTG010001479.1_pt1 | contig 15857 bp, 15 predicted proteins | sample 6116081 | NCBI WGS metagenome assembly JAAHTG01 (sample SAMN13939989, study PRJNA603662) | sponge metagenome | isolation source: marine sponge | host: Mycale hentscheli | place: New Zealand | collected 2005 | reverse complement strand
AACCTCTAGATTTCTTAGGAATCCCGCGTCTCCGACGCTGGGAGGATGTCAATGTGGCTATATTTTCTAAAACCTAAAATCCATAATTTTTTAATTCAAACTCAGATATTAACCTGCATTAGTAGAAGAAAATTGGATTTTGAGATAATCTTCTTCCATTTTTGCACTAGAAGGAGAAAGAGCAGCTAAAGCTTGAGGTAAAACTAAATTACGACGGTGATTACCGATACGGACATTTAATTCATCTCCTGTTTTATTCAGTTTAATTTGTTCTTTAGGAATACCTGGTAAATAAAGTTCCAGACTATAGCAATTATCTTTTTGAACAACTTTGATGGTATTTTCTTTATAGTAAACCTGACTAGGATCTTCATCTGTTTCAAATAAAGTATCTTTCAATCTTTCTAAAGCTTGCATACCACACATTTCTTCGGAGAATAAAGGTGCTTCTTTGACAGGTAAAGGATGGAAATTATCATAAATTTCTTTTTTATAAATAGACTGATTTTCTTTCCATTTTTTGAAAAAAGGATCGGTTACTTGATCAGGAATAATACGATTGGCAACGATTAAATCTGTAGAAACATTATATAAACTCAAATAGGCATGAGCTCTTAAGGACTCTTTCAAGACCATTTTTTCGGGATTAGTAATTAATCTGACCGAAGTTTGAGTATTATCAGTTAAAACCTTTTCTAAAGCTTCAATCTGTTCATAAAATTCATAGGGTGCATCCATAACTTCATTGGTTGGTAGAGAAAAACCAGCAATAGGCTTGAATATAGGTTGAAATAAGGGACGCAACGCCGCCGACATATTTTGAAATGGTTTGTAAAAACGACGCATATACCAACCACCGACTTCGGGTAGACTGAGCAATCTTAAGGCTGTGCCTGTAGGGGCAGAATCAATAATTAAAACATCATAGTCTCCTTCGTCATAATGTCTTTTCATCCTGACTAAGCCAAAAATTTCGTCCATTCCCGGGAGAATTGCTAATTCTTCTGCTTGTACCCCATCTAAGCCTCTAGCTTGTAAAACCTCACTAATATAACGTTTAACTGCTCCCCAATTACCTTCTAATTCCATGAGTGCATCTAGCTCTGCACCCCAAAGATTTTCCGTGATTTTTTGAGGCTCGTGACCTAATTCTCGATCGAAGCTATCTGCTAAAGAATGGGCAGGATCAGTACTTAAGACAAGAGTTTTATGTCCTTGTTCTGCACATTTTAATCCTGTGGCGGCAGCAACGGATGTTTTACCCACTCCACCTTTTCCTGTCATTAGAATTACTCGCATTATTTTTACTCGATCGATTTATAGATAATTTATGATTGCTCTTTTTTTTAGAATATAACTTTTTGTAACAATCTTTAATCTCTATTATGACTGATTGCCGATTCTAAATGGAGTAATGACCGAATTATTGTTTATGTCTATATGTAGATTTTTCCCAAAAATTTAGATACTAGTTTGGGCTTCAAAGATCTTTTAAACAATAATAAATAAAGATACTTCCTTCCCGCCAAAAGATTGCGTCAAAAGGGCAAAGTTCAAAGGGCAAAGGGCAAAGGTGATTTTTGAAAATAGCACCGTTACTACCATCAAAAATATTCACGCCGATCAAGGCGAGGTTTTAAACCCTCGATTTTTTGATAACTAAAAAGCCTCAACAATGCTTTTTTTGAGCTCAATGAGCCATTAATTTTATGAATACGTTACCATTATTATGCCTAACAATTTTATCTTCAAATTAGCCAAACTTTTTGAAATCAAAAAGAGGTGGGGATTTTGACATTTTTTAATCATTCATAAAAAAAATATTTTCACTATGAATAAAAAGTTTAATAAATTCTTGATTTTAACTTTATTATTAACTATTTCAGGTCACAAATTTGCCAAAGCAGATAATAATATTTGTGTTAATAAATCTTTGGAAGCAAGTTTTAAGCTAAAAGATTCTTGGATTTTTATCTGTAATCAAAATGAAGAAAAAACTTTAATTAAATTAGATAAAAATCAAGAGCAAGAATTAGCAAATCTTCCTGCATTTGGAACTTTTCCCACCTATGCTGCATTAGAAGGAGAGCTATCTGATCCTAATAGTAAAATTTATAATATCAGTCCCTTTGATTTCAAAATTATTCAGGCTAGTATTATCAAAAGAATTGATCCTGTAGTTGATACAACTCATCAAAAAACAGGAGCTAGATTAAGAATTTTGTCAGGAGAAAAAAAACAAGAAGCGATCGAGATTTGTCAAGATAAAAAACCTGTACAAGTTTTTGAAACAGCAACAGATAATATTTATATCTGTATAGAGGCCGACGAAGATATCAATTCTATCAATTTAAACTACATTCAAAAATCTAAAAATAATTCTGCTCCATTAATTAATCTACCTGCCAATTTGACTGCTAGTTTGAGTTATGAAACTAAAGCAAATCAAAAGAAAAAATATACTATTAGTTATCAAGGTTTAGAAGTATATGAAAATGGAAAAAAAATTACCACCAAACCAGTAACTAATCTTTATTTAGCACCACCAGATATTACCGCAGAAGATACACATTGAAAATTAATTTGATATTTTTACGTTAGTCTCCATGATTAGTAATCCAAAGACACTGATAGGGTTGTAAGGTGTATTGGTGATGAATATTATCGATCGCTTTATTGGTAATTAAATCAAACCATCCATCTAAATCAATTAAATTAAATTCAGAAAGATTCAAATATTGATCTTGATTACTAAGATTATGAATGCAGAAAATACTTTGTTGACGATCGATACTTTGTCGCCAAAAAGCAAATAAAGCAGGATTTAATGGATGTAAAGTATATTGAGTCGTATTAGGGTGAAAAGCAGGTTGTTGACGACGAATTTTGATCAAATTAGATAATTTATCTAAAACAATACTTTGGTCAGAATTAGGGTCATTTAAACGTTCTACTAACTGATCATAATTCCATTTATAACGATTAATAGTGCGATTATGTCTTGTTTTTTCGACCCCTTCTAGGTAGTTTTCCGTTGCTAATAAATTATGAATATATAAAGCAGGAATACCTTCTAAACCTAGCATAATCGTTTGTGAACATAATAAGCGATCGATTTGCCATTGATCTTCACCTTCTACAGTCCCTTTCATCGCTGAAAACCAAGAAATATTGATTTCATAAGGCGAATTACTACCATCGGCTTTCTGACGATCACTGATTTTACCGCCAAAACTTTCCATAGTCTCCAATAAAGCTTGATATTCATCATCTTTTAACAAACCTTCGGCAGGGCGTAAACCAATACCGTCATGGGAAGCCGTAAAATTAAAATAAGCACATCCTTTCTGGGCAGGAGGCATACGCATCATCCACGTTTGCAAATGTTCCGATTTTCCCTGCATTAAAGCATTGAGTAACAACGGGGGTAAGCTAAAATTGTAGATCATATGAGCTTCATCGCTATTGCCAAAATAACTAACATTCTCCCAGTTAGGTACATTCGTCTCGGTAATAATCGCCACACTAGGGTCAAGCATCTGTACTACTTCTCGGATCAAACGAATGGCTGTATGAGTTTCAGACAAATGAATACAGGGAGTACCAATTTTCTTCCACAAAAAACCCACTGCATCTAAACGAATATATTTAACACCTAATTGAATGTAAAAAACGATAATTCTGATATATTCGACGAACATATCGGGATTAGCAAAATTAACATCTATTTGATCTTCACTAAAGGTACTCCAAACGTATTTCCTGCCTGTTTTTGTTTCTACTTCCGTCAGCAAAGGACTACTACGTGGACGAATAACTTGCGATAAATCTTCTTCGGGATTCGCTTCAATAAAATAATGACAACCGGGGGTTTCTCCTACCAAAAATTGCTGAAACCATTCGTGTTGGGAAGAGACATGATTAATTACTAAATCAACCATCAAGTTAAAATCATTAGCAATCAAAGAAACATCATCCCAATCACCTAAATGGGGATTTACTTGCAAGTAATCAATAACGGCAAATCCATCATCGGAACTGTAAGGGTTAAAGGGCAAAATATGTACACCTGTAACAGTGTCTTTTAAATAATTATTCAAAAAACTAGCCAAAGTGGCAAGGGGTTTTTCTTCTATCTCAGAATAGATAGTATCTCCATAAGTGATCAATTTGATGTCATTTTCACTCCACTTATTCAAATCGACAGTAATTGATGGAGCAAATTTACCTTGTATTAGTTGGTAGATAGTCTCTGATAACTCTTGACTTTTTTCGTAACCATATAATCTTTCTAATAAAGGTTGAATTGTTTGATAAAAGTGATCATATAAATTATCAGTTTTTTCCTGTGGAGAGGTTTGTGTGTCTATATCTTCGTTTTTGAGAAGTCGATATATTTGGGCTAACTTTTCTTCTTTATCAGTCTTTTTACTTAACTGTTCTAACAAAAAAGTTACTTCTTGATACAAATCACTGGTACTAATATCTGTCTTAGTCATAACCTTAATTCAAACTGGTCTTAATCTCTATTTAAACTAGATTAACTCACAAGTAAGCAAAGCGATCGATTATTGTTATCTTTTGCAGATTTTTGATATTTTAAACAGTTATAGAGATGTTGCAAGCAACACCTCTACTTTTACTAACCAAAGTGAGTTTTGAGATTCAATCCTTAGAGAATGCCCCCTAGCCCCAACTTTGGGGGAACAAGAGTTTAAAGTCCTCCAAAGTTGGGGGATTTAGGAAGCGAAAAATTGTTCTTACAACCTTTTCAACAATCAATTAGTGATGGTGATGATCATGGCTATGATTATGATCATGATCGTGATGATGATGATTATGCTTACTACGAGAGTAATTAGCACTAGCTAAACTAGGATTTACCAACATTTCATCTTCTGTTAATAAAGAATCAATTAAAGGATTTACCCAGTCTGCTGCGATCTCACAAAATTCAGGGTTATCATTCGCACATTCCATTTGCACACAATTAATTTGAGGATACTTCTTCTGTAAAGACTCAATAATATGCTCAACATCGAGTAAAGTTTCGTGATTTTCAGTCACAAACCCAATGGGCATAAACACTAAAGCTTTGGCACCCAATTCAACCAAGTTTTTACCAGCTAACTGGGCATGAGGTTGAGTCCATTTAATCATAGGTGTTTGATGGTTCAACCAACCCACAGAGATTAAAGGAAAACGATTGATTAATCTTTCTCTAACTAACTCGTATAACGTTTGACTTTCATCAATACCAGAAGTAAAACCTTTAGCTTCATGAGGACAACCGTGATTCATCAACACAATGCCAATTTCTGAAGGTATATAAGCTTTACTTAATTTATCTTGAATTTCTTTTTCGACTAACTTGCCCATCAATTCAATGTATTTAGGCTCGTTATAAAAAGAAGGTAGATAACGAATTCCTTTTACCCAATGTTCTGTCTCATTATCTGGTTTGGCTAATCCTTCATTAATTTGTTCAACTGCAATTCCACTAGTAAAAATGGAATCGACAACTAACAATGGATAAATCAAAATTTTGCTAAAACCTTCTGCTTTAATTGTTTCTAAAACTTGGGAAGGTAAATGAGGACGGCAAAAGTTAAATGCTTTGAATACCTTAACTCGATCGCCCCATTTATCATGCAAGCAATGTGCTATATTATGACGTTGGCGTTCAAATATTTGATTATGAGGGGAAATAAAATTACCATGTTGGTGACTCCACTCGTGTAAATCAAACATAGCTAAAATTTTAGCTAAAGGAGGATAAATCCAAGTAGGTACAGGAGCAAATTTAGCAGTTAATAAATTTAATGCTTCCTCATTGTAATTAGCAAAGTCTTCATAACTTTCAACTTCACCGTATCCCATTAACAAAACTGCAACTTTATCATTGGAGTCAACAGTCTCATGGGAATTGATTATTTGTTCTGGAGTCGCAATCATGCTCTTTATCTTTTATCTATTTAAAATGGCATCTTTAAGAACCAATTGTAGAAGTAATTAAAAAAAAAAGAGTCTTTCATTAATTTTGTTGACCAATAATTTTGAGAATGTAATTTAACTTTATTAAATTTCAACTTAGTTAATTTCTTAGATCATTTCATTACAAATTAAGCTTGTCTATTGAATATCTGGTAACATATCAAAAAAACAAGTTGAGAAACGTTTCATTTTCAAATCAGGCTTACTACCTAAATAATCATGCAACTGTCACCCCAAGAAAAAGATAAACTATTAATTTTTACAGCTGCTTTACTCGCCGAAAGACGTAAGGCTAAAGGTCTCAAACTCAATTATCCTGAAGCAGTTGCTTATATTACTGCGGAAATTTTAGAAGGGGCAAGAGAGGGTAAAACTGTGGCTGAATTGATGAGCTATGGACAAACTATTTTAACCACAGATGATGTTATGGAAGGAATTACTAGTATGATTCCTGAAGTACAAGTAGAAGCGACTTTTCCCGATGGTACTAAATTGGTTACAGTTCACCAACCTATTCGTTAAATGTTTAGTTTTAAAGTTAAGAGGTTTAAATTATGATTCCAGGAGAAATGATTACTCAATCAGGAGAAATTGAATTAAATGCTAATCGCCCCACAATTAAGATAGAAGTCGGTAATACAGGCGATCGCCCTATCCAAATAGGTTCTCATTTTCATTTCTATGAAGTCAATTCAGCATTAAATTTTGATCGAGAAAAAACCAAAGGAATGAGATTGAATATTCCTGCTGGAACAGCGGTACGATTTGAACCAGGGGACGAAAAAGAGGTGGAACTGGTCAATATTGGTGGCAGTCGAGAAATTTATGGTTTTAATGGAGCAATTAATGGCAAACTTTAAAATAATTAATAATTATAATTACCCACAGTAATAATTTCGGTATATTCAAATTCATTTTGACTTTTTTTAACCAAAGGATACTTAATTTCATCAAGGAAAATGGAATCTAATTGACAATCTTGTTTAGGGGAATGATATACCAAAATATATTGTTTATTAATGTAAGAATTAATTTCTTTTTCTACTTCATTTCGCCATTGTGTTTTAGTTACTAAAACTACTAATTGATTAGCTAATTTAGGAATAGATTTAGCAATCTGACGACGATAAATTTCGTCCAAACTACCAAAAGGAGAATCCATAATTATCGGAAATTTACTAGAATCTAATCCCATTAAACTACTTTGTTGTGACCATTCTCTGACCATATCAATAATTGCACCAATCAAAGATCAACTTAAAATCTGATTTTCTCCTGTTGAAGCTGCAACAGTCAGAGGCTCTCCTGAAGTATATTCGAGTAAACTTAGCTCATAATTATTACTTAAATGAGGTTGATAAGGAGTGAAAGAAATCGATTCAAAAATTTCTTGTCATCTTTTTTCTAAAGCTATTCTAAATTGATGTTCTAATCTTTTTTGTACTTCGAAAATACATGCGATCGCTTCTTGAGTGGCATTAATACGACGCATTATTAATGCTTGTTTTTCAACTTTAATCTCTTGTTTTTTTATTTGTTTATCTAAACTAATTAAATCATCTTCAATCTCCTCTATTTGGGCATTTATTTCCCCTTGATTTAAAGTTAATTGTCTGATATGTTGTTCAAGATCATCCAACTTTTTCTGCATTGATTGTATATTTTGATCAGGATATTGACGTAATTGTTCATTAATATCATCTAATTTATTTTCCACTTCACCTAATTGAATACGCCATTGATTAAGATTCGTTTTATATTGATCAATGTCTTGCCAAAATGTAGTTAATTCTTGAGAAAATTGATTAACTTGAGTTTCTAATCTAATAATGGTTTCTTCTATTTCAATCTGACTGGCTTTATCTTGCAATTTTGCCACTTCTTGATAACTATTTGTTTGAGGAATTAAATCTGTGCCACAAATGCATTTTTGTTGTTTTAATAATTGTTGAATAAACTGTTTTTGTATTCCATAGGGTAAGTTTTTTTTCTTTCTTAATTCAGTCATTAATTCCTTCAATTCTACTATCATAGAAGAAGAAAAAACTAAATATCCTTGAGTAGATATTTTTCTTTGAACCCTTTGTTTAGTTGAAACTAATTTTTGTCTTAATTCTTTTTCTTCCCCTAATAATCTTTGTTTTAATTGCTGTAAATTTTCAATCCCACTCATAAATAACATTTGTTGAGTAAAATTATCTTTTTCAGTTTTTAATAAATTCAATCTATGAATAATTAACTGATTATCTTTAACATATTTCTGCTGATTATTTTCTATATCTTCTTTTTGTTTAACTAATTTTTTTATCTCTAAATCTCCCAAGCTAACTAACTCCTGATGTAGAGTTTTTTCTGCATTTTGTAAATGATTAACCGCTCTTTGTAATACTTTGATGCCAATTAACTCTTTTGTATCTTCAGCAATTTTTTGTTTTTCTTCTCCTCTTAAAAGATGATCAATCTGTTCTCCATCAAAGAAAAAATATTGATATAAACTTTTGGGTAAAATTTTTTCAATTATATCCTGAGGTTGTTGCAAAGGCGGTTTCCATTTTCCATCATCATCAGCAACCATCATAAATAATTGCGGCTTAGTTATTTTTAAAGATTTATTTTGATGACGATAAACACAAAATTTTCTTTTTAATTGATAAGTTTTATAATCGTGTTCAAACACAACCTCCACAAAACATTCTTTGGAGTTATCTAATTCTATTTCTTGAATCACTCTTTTATTAATTAGTGATTTTGGTTCATTAAATGCTCCTGTAAACTCTTCATATAATACCCATGTAAAGGCATTTAAAATAGTAGTTTTCCCTGAACCGTTATTACCATGAATAATAGTTGTATTTTTTTCTCCACTACCAAAGTAAATAATAGGAGTTAGATCATAAAATTGACGAAAATTAAATAATTGAATGCTAATAATTTTCATTTTATATTCTGTTTAATAATCTCTAAAATATCATCATTTATATAACGTAAACTTTTTTGTGATAATTTCTCTTTTTCTAATTGTAAAACCTGTTCGACGATCGTCTTGATTTCTGGTTTTGCGTTAGTAATAGGTTCGGTAATTTGCTTCAAATTATAATAATTATTCATCATCTTCCTCCAATCAAAGTTCTCAATTCTATTGAATTCTATTTATGAGATTTGGTTTAGTAATTTAAAATCTTGATGACAACCTTTAAGCCATAAGGGTGATTGCCGTAAGTATGAAACTGAAAATTATCAATTATCAATTGTCAATTGTCAATTGTCAATTGCTTACTGTGTCTATGTTTATGCCATTGCCAAGCATGACTGATAATAGTTTCAATCTCTGGATATTTTGGTTGCCATCCCAAAATATTTTGGGCTTTGGTACTACTACCAACTAACATAGCAGGATCACCTGAACGACGATCGTCATTTTTTACCGTAAAATCTACTTGGGTAATTTTCTTTGCAGCCGCAATCACTTCTTTGACGGAAAAACCATTACCATTGCCCAGATTAAAAACATCACTTTTTCCCCCTTTGAGCAGATATTCTAATCCCAACAAATGAGCTTGGGCCAAATCTTCCACATGAATATAATCTCGAATACAAGTACCGTCAGGAGTGGGATAATCATCCCCTAAAATAGAAATAGAATCTCTTTTCCCCAATGCCGCATATAAAATTAAAGGAATTAAATGAGGTTCAGGATCATGATCTTCTCCGATTAAACCATCAGCAGATGCACCAGCGGCATTAAAGTAACGAAATGCCACATATTCCCAGTTATAAGCCCTTTGAAAGTCAGCTAAGATGTTTTCTACTACTAATTTTGTATAACCGTAAGTGTTGATAGGATTTTGCGGATGAGTTTCAGTTATGGGTATTTCTTCAGGAATGCCATAAGTAGCACAAGTGGAAGAAAAGACGATGTTTCTTACCCCAGCATTTTCCATCGCTTCCAATAAATTGAGAGTAGAAACCACATTGTTACGGTAATATTTAGCGGGATTAGTCATCGATTCACCCACATAAGCATAAGCTGCAAAATGAATTACCGCTTCAATATTATGTTTAGCAAATACTTGATCTAATAATTGACCATTGCTTAAATCTCCTTTAATTAAAGGTATGTTTAATTTTTGAGCAACATCCCCATGCCCATAAACCAAATTATCAAAAATGAGAATGTCATAACCTTGCTTGTTCAACAGCCTAACCGTATGAGAACCAATATAACCCGCACCACCAGTTACTAAAATAGTCATAAGCCAGTTTGATTTTTGTTCATGTAATTTGTCATTATTTTACTGCTCAAATTTGACAATTTTAAACTCCTTTATAATTATTAGCTGAACTCATACAAAAAAATTTAGATGTTAGCTTAAAAGTCAATGATATAAATTTAAAAACAAGTATATTATGAGGATAAATACTTATTGAAAAAAATCAAAGATTTTAATATAAGCGATCGCAATATAGTTCATTAGTTTTAACAATATCATTTGCATATCCGACGTTAAAAAATCAATCAACAAATATTTAATTAATCTATAATATCTTAATTATAGATAGTTTAATTACTCCCATAAAGATCTTGAGAGTGACAAGATTTGAATGCCAAATTAAAAGCTATAACGCAATGATACCAAAGATAACATAATTAATAAAGAAAGTTCAAAAAAGAGCCAAAAAGAAAACAAAAAAGACTCAAAGAAAAAATTTTGTTAACTTTAAAATCTAATTTTATAAAAAATACACATTAAGTATTAACAATAGTTAAGGAAGAGATTAATAAATATCATCGTCATTTATCTTGTCAAACGTACCATGCTTGTTTATGCTTAATCTAGATAGATTTTAAAATATCTCAGATTTACAGTTAATCACCAAAAAAGAAATAAAAATTCATCTGTGCTAATGGGAAAAATCTCCATCAAAGATTTTTAACAATCATAGCAACCATGATGAAAACATCTAAAAGTGAACGACTTAAATTTGCCTTTTAAGTAAAATTATTAGTATATCAAGGGAAAAAGAAAATGCCAATTGCAGTAGGTATGATCGAGACATTAGGTTTCCCCGCTGTAGTAGAAGCCGCGGATGCCATGGTGAAAGCCGCTCGTGTTACCTTAGTAGGTTACGAAAAAATCGGTAGCGGTCGTGTTACTGTTATTATTCGTGGAGATGTCTCCGAAGTACAAGCATCCATATCCGCAGGGATTGAGGCTGCCAATAGAGTAAGTGGTGGTGAAGTATTGTCAACCCATATCATTGCTCGTCCTCATGAAAACTTGGAATATGTATTACCAATTCGTTATACCGAAGAAGTAGAACAATTCCGAAATTACTAATAACAAAATTTTTAAGTTTAATTATATTTATTGTCAATCTTAAAGGTATTACACCTTGATTAATTGACTTCTTTATCCTCCGAAACAAAATATCCCCAAACTATTATGTCAATTGCAGTAGGAATGGTCGAAACCTTAGGTTTTCCCGCAGTAGTAGAAGCCGCTGATGCCATGGTGAAAGCCGCTCGTGTTACCTTAGTAGGTTATGAAAAAATCGGTAGTGGTCGTGTAACTGTTATCGTCAGAGGAGATGTTTCTGAAGTACAAGCTTCTGTCTCCGCAGGAATTGAAAACGTAAAAAGAGTTAAAGGTGGACAGGTTTTATCACACCATATTATTGCTCGTCCCCACGAAAACCTCGAATACGTACTACCAATCCGTTATACCGAAGAAGTAGAACAATTCAGAGAAAGTGTTAATCCTCGTCCTTTAAGACGTCCATAGTCAGGGATTTAATTAATGCAAATTGCTAAAGTATGTGGGACAGTTGTTAGTACCCACAAGTCAAGAACTTTAACAGGTGTTAAATTACTCCTCGTACAGTTTTTGGATGCAGACGGGAATCCTTTGCCAAATTGTGAAGTAGCTGGGGATACCGTCGGTGCAGGAATAAATGAATGGGTACTAGTTACCCGTGGTAGTTCTGCTCGTAAAGAAATCGGGCATGAAGACCGTCCTGTTGATGCAATGGTTGTCGGCATTATAGACACAGTAACAATTGCATCCCAAACGCTTTATAGCAAAAGAGATGCAGAAAGATTATATTAAATACTTTTCTACTATTGTAATTTGTAATTAATAATTTCAAAAATAACATTAATTTTTAGGGACAGAGAATATTGAGTCTCAGTCAATCCCTAAATGGCTCAATGCAATAATTATCGTGGAGGTTTACAGTGAACATCCCAAGTATGGCTGCTCCCCCAACTCCTTGGTCAAAGAATTTAGCCGAACCACAAGTAGATAACTCTGCTTACGTTCACTCTTTCTCTTATTTGATTGGAGATGTTACTGTTGGAACTAACGTTCTAGTCGCTCCAGGTACTTCCATTCGTGCAGACGAAGGTACACCTTTTTATATTGGCGATCGCAGTAACGTTCAAGATGGAGTTGTCATTCATGGCTTAGAACAAGGAAGAGTTCAAGGGGATGACGGCAAGCAATATTCAGTATGGATTGGAACAGATACCTGTATTACACACTTAGCCTTGATTCATGGTCCAGCCTATGTGGGTGATAATTGTTTTATTGGTTTCCGTTCTACTGTATTCAATGCCAAGGTAGGAAATGGCTGTATCGTTATGATGCATGCCTTAATTCAGGATGTAGAAATCCCCCCCGGAAAATATGTTCCCTCTGGTGCAGTAATTACCAATCAGCAACAAGCAGATCGTTTACCTGATGTGCAACCAGAAGATCGAGAATTTGCCGCTCATGTAGTTCATATCAATGAAGCCTTAGTTGCGGGTTATAATTGTGCGCAAAATTCAGCTTGTATTAATCCTATTAGAGATGAATATCGATCGCAAACTGGGCAATTTGCCCCTAATCACAATAATGGTTCTCAAACAGTAACTAATATGAGTTTAAGTACAGATATTGTTAATCAAATCAGCTCCTTACTCAGACAAGGTTATACCATTGGTGTAGAACACGCTAACAAACGTCGTTTCAAAACCAAATCTTGGTTAACTGCATCTTTGAGTGCGACTAACGAAAGTGCTATTATCGCCGAGTTAGGAAATTTACTCTTTGAGTATCAAGGAGAATATGTTCGTTTAATTGGAGTTGATCCTCAAGCTAAACGTCGTGTCTTAGAAATGGTCATTCAACGACCTGATGATAATCCCGGACAACCTACACCCGTTAGAACTACTAGTAATGGTTCTAGTCGCAGAATTTCTGCTCCTGTTGCCCAAACTAACGGCAATTCAGATTGGGTTAGTGAAGTTCGTTCCTTAGTTCAAAGTGGTTATAAAATCGGTGTAGAACATGCTGATAAACGCCGTTTTAAAACTAAATCTTGGTTGACAGCCCCTAGCATTAGTAATGGTTCCGTCAGTCAGGCTATTAGTACCATTCAAGGCTATTTACAGGAATTTGCAGGCGAATACGTACAGATTGTGGGAGTTGATTCTCAAGCAAAACGTCGTGTTTCCCAAACAGTTATTCAACGCCCTGAACAACCTTACTCTAGTGGTAATGGTTCGACTAGTAATTATCAAGGTTCTAGCTTTAACGGTAATACTAGCTTAAGTTCTGAAGCTGTTCAACAAGTACATAGCCTACTCTCTCAAGGGTATAAAATTGGAACTGAACACGCCGATAAACGTCATTTCAGAGCTAAATCTTGGAAATCTTGTGCTCCTATTGATAGCAGAAGTGAAAGTCAAGTTATTTCTGCTTTAGAAGGATGTTTACAGGAACATAATGGTGAATACGTTCGTTTAATTGGTATTGATAGTCAAGCCAGAAGACGTGTACTCGAAATGATTATTCAACGTCCAGGAGAAACTACTCAACCTAGAACTACTTCTACAAATTATAATAATGGCTCAGGTAACGGCAATGTTAGCAATGGTTTTGGTAGTTCTTCATCTTTAGATGCTGATACTGTCAGTCAAATTCGTTCTTTGTTATCCCAAGGATATAAAATTGGAACTGAGCATGCTGATCAACGCCATTTCAGAGCTAAATCTTGGAAATCTTGTAGTCCTATCGATAGCAGAAGTGAAGGTCAAGTTATCTCTGCTTTGGAAGGTTGCTTACAAGATCATAATGGTGAATATGTCCGTTTAATTGGTATTGATGCCGCAGCGAAAAGACGTGTTTTAGAAACCATTATTCAAAGACCTTAGTTTTGAGTAATTAATAATGGATATTGGATAATTGATCGTTAACTGAAGTTAATCTCTCTTGTAAATAAGAAAGAAATAGTTTTATTTTTTGGTTTTAACACAGACAATTATCTTTTATCTATTACTTAATTTGATTTGGTCGTACTTATATTTTTTCTTAGATGGATTCCCATCGTTAAACTTGTAGGTTATCCCTCTAGTCTCATTCGACCTTGCAAACGTTTTTTTGATGATTTTATTAAATAATAATAGTCTAATTAATTTTTACTGTTTGTAATATATTTATCAACTATAAGTGTTCTCATTATTAGTTTTTCATTGCTAGATCTATTTATTTGAGAATATTATCTGTAATTAATCAGAATGTCTTTACCCATTCTTCAACCAAATTCTATCGAAGTCCCTCAAATGCGAGGTGATGTTTTCATTGATTCGGGCGTTATTATTGCTTCGGGAGTTATTTTAAATGCAACTCCTGGTCATAAAATAACAATTCATGCTGGTGTGTGTTTAGGTATGGGAACTATTATTACTGCTCATGAAGGTGATGTAGAAATAAAATCAAATGCAATCTTGGGTGCTGGAACTTTAATTTTAGGAAGTTGTACTATAGGTAGTCAAGCTTCTTTAGGAACTTCTGTTACTGTTTATCATGCCGTTATTGAAAATTTGGCAGTTATTCCTGCGGGTGCAATTATTGGAGATTGTTCTCGTACATTAGATGTTGTCAAAGATGAAGCCGTTGTTATAGATAAGAGCGAAGAATTTCCCACACAAGCTATTTCAAAAAAAGAAATCGTCGAACAAGAAGAAGAAAAAGAAACCACAGAAATTGCGACAGAACAGAAAAGGAATGATCTATATTCTCAAAATAGTCTAATTGATAAAATTAACCAATTAAATAGGAATAATTATTCTAAGACGAAAACTCCTCCATCAGAAAAGGAAACAATAGATAATTTATCTTCTGAGTACAATAACAATTTTCCAAATACGGTTAACAACTCAGAGTCTCAAAAAGAATACGATCAAAAGGATATTTCCCAACAATCAATTGCTACAGAGAAAGATAAAGAAAATAATAACAATCTAGAATCTGCTACGCAACAAGTCAATAGTCAAGCCCCTTCAACTATTGATCCTCAAGAATCATCAGAGTCAGATAATATAGAAAAATCTAATTTATCATCACAAAGTATCATAGAAAAAAAAGAAGTTGTAGGGAAAGTCTATATTAGTAGACTACTATACACATTATTTCCTGAAAGAAATTCTAATAATAATTAATGTTATGCACTTAATTTTTTTGATTATCGATGTCTTGACATTTTCGTTAACATCTGAGTAGGAATCTCTAACTTTTGTCTTTTGTTTATTATTTAACCACAGAGAACACAGAGGACACATAGATTAACCTTTTTGATGTGGGTTTTTTAAGTACGAGATAGAGTACTCAAATATTTATTTCTCACCTACTTTCTATTATGAGTAATATTATATTTGCTAGGGGCAGAATATATTCTGCCCCTACGGATGTTGTCTCCAGAAGTCTTTGGCGTAGGTTTCATGACTATTCAATAGTTTCTAATTAACCCAAGATGCAAAAACCGCACCTAGGGCGTGTCATCAATTAAGCCAAATGACGATCGCTGCTAAATGAATACCA
>JAAHTG010001474.1_pt1 | contig 15895 bp, 14 predicted proteins | sample 6116081 | NCBI WGS metagenome assembly JAAHTG01 (sample SAMN13939989, study PRJNA603662) | sponge metagenome | isolation source: marine sponge | host: Mycale hentscheli | place: New Zealand | collected 2005 | reverse complement strand
GCAGTGGACTGAAATTCACTCTGGAACGCGGTGAAGAAGAGTGGCTGCTGAAAAGTTACGGCCGAAGCCGCAAGTAACAGTCGGCTACGTCGGGTGAATATCTTTTAACATTTTTATAGATGTCAGTTGGCACTGTGGTTTTTCGTCAGTGCCGGCACCATTCTGCCATTCATCGCTCAATCGTATGCTTACCTGCTTTTACCACGCGGCTAACTGGCGCCAGAAGCTGGTACGCTTTTTCGCGCACGCTCGAGACGAAGTTGAAAGTTGCGGTCACCTCGTTTGCGGTCAGGGAAAGTTCCAACCAGCCGCGATGCTCACCGTCAAAAGTCACCAGTTCTGGGCTACTTCTGTGTAGGGCCTCTGATAGTACAGGCGGTTTTACTGGCAGATATTCCTCCATGCCCGGAGAAGATACGCCCGCCGTTGCAAACTCAACCGCGACTGGATTGCCGCTTTCATCCGCTAAGTCAAATGCCCAGGCATTGTGGGTGTCCCCGGCCAGCAACACGGCGTTGGACCCCTTCGCTTTAATCGCATTGAACAAGGTATTTCGGGCTGCCGGGTATCCGTCCCACGCATCTAGGTTCAGAGGCAATCCCATGGCGGCAAGCATGCGGAACTCCGCAATTCGGCGCGGGCTGACATATGAATTTTTCTCCTTGTCAATGTCCTCGTCTTTGATGCTGGGAATGCCGACTTTGCCGCTAAGAACCTGCTGACCAATAATTTGCCATGGTTTTCCTTTGGCGGTGGACCGGGCTAGTTGGCGGGTAAGCCATAACTGTTGTGTGTCGCCGAGCATACTTCTGGCGCTGTCCGGTAATACCCTGTCTTTAAATTGCTCTAAATCTGGCAAAAAGCTAATGCCTTTGGGCATATTCTTCGGGTCAAAACTCTGAATTTCATTCCAATCGAGAATTGGTTCCGCTTGGCCGCCCGCCAGTTTGAAAGGAACAGGTATGTCTTTTAACTGGGCTTTGGTGCCTGCGTCGGCCCGTAATTTTTTAGCGTTTCAGCGTTTGTTACTGCAACGGGCTTTACCTTGTCAGCGAAGTGGAAGGGCACGGTACGCAGGGGTAGGTCATGAGCATAGTTCAGCGGTTTGTCACGTCCGACAATACGCGTGTCGAGCATGATCAAGGTCGCCAGATCGCCGAACTCAAAACTGCGATAAATGACATTTTGATCGCCTCTAGGATTACTGCGAATAGGTAGCCACTCGTGGTAGGCCCTTAAAGCCGCCTTCTTGCGGTCCCCATAGTCACCCTCGCCGTCATTGTGGTTTTCAGCACCAGTGCGCCAGCTGTCGTTGGCAATTTCGTGGTCGTCCCATATGCAAATAAAAGGGTGGGCGGCGTGGGCCGCCTGGAGATCCGGGTCACTGCGATACAGGCCGTAGCGTGTGCGGTAATCCTCAAGTGCAATAACTTCGCCTTTCGGCGCCACCTGTCTGCCGTGGTTCTTTGTCATGTCTTCGTTGCTGTATGTGCCAGCGGGGTATTCGTAAATATAATCCCCCAGATGCAGTACCGCGCCGTATTCGCGTTTGGCCACTTCGCGGTAAACATGGAAGTACCCTTGCGGATAATTGGAACAGGAAACCACAGCCAATTTGACATCTTCGGTACCGGTTTCTGGCAGAGTTTTGGTTTTGCCGACGGGGCTGGATGCGCCTTCACAGGTAAACCGGTAATAATAAGAAGTGTTTGCTGACAGCCGGCCTGCATCTATCTTGACGGTATAGTCAGACTGAGGGCTCGCCGCCGCGCTGCCGCTGGCAGAAATTTGTTCAAAATCAACAGATTGTGACATTTGCCATTGCACTGAAACTCTTCTGGCTTCGCCGTTAGCCGGGATAACGCGGGTCCACAAAATAACCCGATCAGCCAACGGGTCGCCGCTGGCAACACCGTGCGTGAAAATTGCTTTGTCCGAACCTGCGTTTGCGGCCGCTGTTTCAAACCCCCGTAGCGCAACAACACCCAGCACACCAGAGGTTGTTTGCAGGATTTGTCTGCGGGTTTGCGCGAACGGTTTGTGGTTGCGGGTTTAATTTTTCATGTCGGCTTCCTTGGCAACAAATGGCGTTCTGGTTAAAGGCACAATTCAAATACACTCATAAGGTGAACTTAAAGCGGTTAAGTAGTCAAATAAACCCCTGTTTTCACAACGATAATCAAATCTACCCTATCAGCTTCTAAAAATGTCGGAATTTACGTTTTAATAACTAAAAAGCACGACAATGTGTTGTAGCTGCGAAACTTGCCGATCTGTTTTTGGGAGACGATATGGCCAGTAGCAACACTAATTTGGGTATCAGGTGTCTTTGACGTCATGGCGATAAAAGTTCCAGGCAGGTTTCTAGGATACGCATTTTGCGTTGGCGATCTGTTGATCGAACTGGACACGGACTTTAACGTTATTAACGCCGACGGGGCGGTAAAAGGCACGCTCGGCATTATATCGATCCCAGGCAACGAAACAAACTTCCTCAATCTGTTAGATAGTAAAGGCAAAGGCCTTTTTCAGAAAACCGTGAAGGCGCTGACCGGCACAAATAGGTTGGGGCCAATCAAAATACATGTTGGTATGGACGACGACGGCAAAGGGTTGTTTGGTGCTTTTGTTGCCAAACTTCCGTCTGAACCCGACGCAATTTACATTGTGCTCTCGCGCCCTTCGCGGTTGGGTATTAATGCGCCGTCGCCGACAGCAGCAATGTTAGTGGAGGAGAAAAAGCAAAGTTTTTTCAATTCACTGGAAAAGCTGTTTGAGGATGACCCCGAAGCTGAAGAAAAAGTTCAGGTAACGGTTGTTGAGGCTGAGGCAGGTCAGACAATGGACGCTGGGCAGCAAACTGACATTGAGCAATATTTGAAATCAGTATCCTACGGAGGTAGTAATGCGGCCAGGGTATCAGACGATAAATTTGCTGTCGTGCACGACCGTGAAAATGCAAACGCGCAAGGCGATCTTCTTCGCGAAGCAGTTGCCAAGGCCACTGGTATGGCGATCAATACAGCGACAATTGATGCTTCTGAAAGCCACCTCAGTGACCGCGACAGTATGCGGGCCCTCGTATTTAGCCTCCAGCAATTTGCCGATGACGGCGAGGGTTTTGATGTCGATAACATCCAGCAGAATTGTGGTAGCCTGATCGGCGCCACCACAGAGCGGGTCAAAGCTTTCCGTAAAGTTCTGGACGACGGTGCTTTCTCGTTGGTGTACCAGCCAATCGTTAATGTGAAAAAGCTAACCACCCATCATTTTGAAGCGTTGACACGGTTTGACCTGCCGGAAATTATGAAAAGCCAGTGGGAAATGATCCGCTTTGCTGAAGATGTTGGTCTGATCGATGACTTTGACCGGGCGGTCATTAACAGGGTTATTGCCAAGTTACATGATTTGAACAAACAAGGCAGGGCACCGGGCATTGCCGTGAATGTTTCAGGGCGGTCTTTGTCTGACCCTGACTTTATAGCGGACCTGCAAGACACGTTGGAGGCCAATCTGAACCTGAAAGACTATTTGTCGCTTGAAATTACTGAGAGCGCTAGAATTCTTGATCTGAAGTCGCTCGGGGAAGTTGTCCAGCAAATTCGCGGCATCGGTTTTAAAGTCTATCTTGATGATTTCGGTGCAGGTGCAGCAGGTTTCCAATATCTCAAAAGCCTTAAGGTTGATGCGGTTAAAATTGACGGTGCCTATATCAAGGACGCTATTGCATGCGCGGAAGACCGCGCCTTCCTCCGGTCTATGGTCATGCTGTGCAAAGATCTGGGTATTGTGACTGTGGGTGAGTGGATCGAAACGAAAGAGCATGCCGACTTGTTGACCGAAATCGGTGTTGATTACGGTCAGGGTTATTTTTACGGCAAACCAACCAATGGTTTAATGTCCGCAAGGGTTGCAACTGCTGTGTAATTCGGGCTATCGCGTATCGACGTTATAGGTCAGTCACGTTACATCCCGTTAAGCCAAAGCCAAACTGTGCACCAAATGCCGTTGACGGCGTTTGGAAACCCGGTCCTGCGTCGCCGCCTAGGGCTTTTAGCGCGCTCTGTACCGCAGATTCAGCTGTCAAAGAATAGCCGTTGGGTGTTCCCAGAATTGACTTGAAAATTGTGCCGTCACTGTCTGTCACTTCAGCCAACAGAATAGAGCCGTCGCGGCTGCGCGCATTGTCGGTGGGGCCTGCAGGCATCTTATCGATCTGTTTTTTTAACATAGACTGCATAAAACCAGACCCCATCACCGGGCCTAGAAAACGGCTCATTGCCGTCATGGCCTTGATCGGGCCTGCAGCAGGGAAATAAACCTCAATGTCAGGGATGTTGGTGCTGTAATAGGCAGTAGAAACATCGCCCCAGGAAACGCCCATATAGGGCTCGCCACCTTCGCCGGTGTCAAAATTGCGTTTCAGGCTGCCGGCGCGAAGCGATGTGATATTGCCGCCGCGGCGAACCATGGTGCCACTGCCCAGCGTTTCTACCGCAGTTTTGGCGGTGCCGCGCGACGGATCGCACAATGCTTTGATCGCCAATGCCAGTGCGGTCGGCGCCGCTGCCCGCGCCGCCGTATGCGCTGCCAGACAGTCGCTTGGCACCACGTCAAAGCCTACGCCTGGCAACAGTGTTATGCCCGCGTCCTTTGCGCGGTCATCCATGCTGGCCGCCAGTTCAAACACAGCAATCTCACCGGTAACATCCAGATAATGGGTTTTGGTTTTTATGCAGGCATTCATCACTGCTTCTGCAGTGGCAGAAAACGGTCTGGCAACAGACAAAACAAGCGAATGGTCTTCTAGTGCGGCTTCGACGGCGTCGCTATCGTCCACCGAAAAAGCCGCCCATGGCAGGTCCAGTTCGGCAGCCAACGCGCTTACTTTTTCGGCGTTTCGGCCCGCAATTGTTGGTTTTGCACCCAGCTCTATCGCTTTTTTTGCAATCAGGCCGCCAGTATAACCGGTGGCACCGTAAATCATCCATTTCCCCGCCGAGGTCATTTTGTCACCATGGTGCGGGCGCTTTTCTTGAAGTCTTCTTCGTCTTTTTTATCGTTCATTACGGTGCTGATATCATAGGGCACAACAATGCCTTTTTGTGCTGCGGGCCGGGCGTTGATTGTTTGTAACCAACGGTCTAGATGATCCAGACCCTCGATTGATATGCCAGACCAGGAATGAGTGCGAACCCAACACCAGTTTGCGATGTCGGCGATGGAATAATCGCCCGCCAAAAATTCGTTTTTTTCCAGATGACCGTTCAACACTTCGAACAGACGCCGCCCCTCGTTCTGATAGCGACTGATAGCGGTGGGGATTTTTTCTTCCATATAGCGAAAGAAGACATTTGCCTGCCCCATCATCGGCCCAACGCCGCCCATCTGAAACATCAGCCATTGGATCACCTTCATGCGCGCAGTCGTGTCTGTTGGCATAAATTTACCAGACTTTTCAGCCAGATAAATCATGATTGCCCCAGATTCGAAAACGGTCAGGTTGTCAGCACCTCGGTCAACAATAGCTGGAATGCGGCCATTGGGGTTGAGGGCGAGGAAGTCCGGTTTTTTCTGGTCACCACTGGAAAGGTCGATTGCGTTTACCTCGTAAGGCAGGTCCATTTCCTCCAATGTCACTGACGCTTTCCAGCCGTTTGGTGTTGGTGATGTGTATAGTTCGATCATTAAAGGTTCTCCCCGGGGTCAACAGCTAATTTTTCCATATTTGCAAAGGCGGCGGCGGCTTTCATATGCGAGCCCGCAAAACTGTCGCGTGAACCGATCCGGCGCATAAAGGCTATAAGTCTGGGCCAACGGCTTGCTGACGGTACATAACCGGCAAATGACAGGTTGGCATACTGCACCGCGATAGAAATATCAGCGACGGAGAAATCGGGGCCCGCGAACCAATCATTGTCACCGATCGTCGCTTCAACATAGTCATTAATTTCAGGCAATTTGCTTCGAACCACGTCCAGTGCGGCGTCTGTTTCAGGTGCTTTTCCCTGCATCTGCGGAAACACGACACGCCGGAACACGCCGAGACCGAAAGTGGACGCCAGTACCGAGTCTGCATATTCCTCGAGCCAAAGGGCGCGGCCATAATCGGCGGGGCTTGCAGGCAATAATGATGGTTCCGGGGTTTTGCGTTCGATATAGTGAAAAATGGCACTGGAATCGGGCAATACCCAATCGTCGCCGTTGTCGCTGTCTTTCAGCAGGGGAATGCGCCGTGCCGGGTTCACTGCGGTAAATTCGTCGCCCGCTTTGAACGGGTTCAGCATTTCGGTTTCAAACCCGATATTTTTTTCGCTCAGCTGAGTTAGAATTTTACGATAAAATGGTGATCCGATCAGTCCGCACACGGTTATTGTCATCAAGATTTCCTTGCATATTTCGGCGTTGAGTTATGCATATAAAATGGTCCGATTTGACAGAAATCAACCAAAGTGTGTGCGGCTTGATGCTCAATTGTTTAGCAGAAATATACACCACCACCTGTGAGGGTGCCAATCAGTCCAGTTTCGCAAGGGCGATACAGCCTTCAATAACAAATTCCAGCGTGTCTTCCAGCGATCGGTGGGCATTGCTTTCCATCGACCATCGCCTTACCGCTAATATGGTAAAATCGAACATGATGCTTTGGCGGGCGATTTTGTCTTCATCAGACAAATGGTCCATTTCAACATTCAGGTGTTTGTAGGTGCGTATCATGCCATTGATGTTGAATTCATCAAGGACCCGTTTCAAATTCCAGTTGGGCTGGGTAATCGCCTGACTCAGGAAATTGAGGTAATTGGCACCTGCGGCTCTTTCTTTCATCAAGTCGCCGAGGGGTAGGATCAACACTTCGAACAGCTGGCGCAGGCTCGGGTCATCACCGATGGCGTCCAGCATCTTTAACCGTTCCCGGTCCAGTTGCTTGGTGCGTTCGTTGATGGTTGCCCCGATCAGGCCTTTTTTTGAACCGAAGTGATACTGGAGCGCTGACTGGTTTCGTTGCCCTGCTTCTTGCAAAATTTCGCGGGTGGAAACGTCGGCAAGTCCCTTTTCCGCGATCAACCGCTCTGCTGCTTCTATCAACGCGGTTCTTGTCGCATCGGCGCGCGTGCCTTTTCGGCTATTATGATTGCTCAAGTTTGTCCCCTCAAACTTTTAACTGTCGTCCCCATCGCGGCAGTTAAGCATTAATAGCAACCATTAGTAAAGTTGTGTTGGCAGACGCGATACTTTGCTGCGGTTCAGGCCCATACCTCCGTGTAGTTTTTGCGCTCAATTCGGCGCTTTAGGCGCTGCCGTGTGAAGGCGGAAAGTCCGGCAGATTGAATAACGGCATCTACAGCTGCACGGCCTTCGGTGTTCAACGCGTCATAGGCATCATGGATTCGCTGTAGCATCCAAAGCGAATAATGCCGGGCACCGACAGTTATGGTCGCATCTCCCAGTGGGATGGATATGCCCCCTAATACACGTTTGTTGGCATCTGTTATCACCGGCGTGCCAGATTCAATGTTTGGGTGTTCGGCGCTGTAGGTGTTGATAAAGTCAATCAGTGCTATCACTTCCGGCCCGTATTCCCGTCCGACGATTTTAAGAATATCCAGTAATGTGTCGCTGATCGCGTCATCCGCCAGCGTTTCGCGCTCCATAAAGGGAAACTCGGGCATGTCGGCGTTCGCTGCTGTCATGCGCTCTACCCATCGCCAAACCCGGTTTGCGGTTGTTTTCATCAGCATTTCCGGGGCAGGGTCGCGGGCAAGGTGCGCATACATAGGGCCATATAGGCCAAAATCGGCCATCGTCGGTCTTCCACCCAATAGGTAGGGCGAGGTGAGCAAATGCGTGTTAAGCGCCTGCAACAGTCCTTGATAATTTGCCTCAATGGTTGGGATGGTCTCCTTTGCGATGCCGAGACCGGGCAAGTATTTTTGCATTGCAGCTTTGGGCATTGCCGCCAACTCGTATGCTTCTTCCTCGGTCGAGTCCGCTTTCATGAAGCGACCGAATTCCATCGATATGAAATAGTCGTTTTCTTCCGGGAAATTCCAACGGTAATGCATGGCGGGACGCAGCATGCCCTCGTCACCGAACATTTCCAAAATCATCGAAGCGATTTTCTGGCGAGGGCTATCGGGGTAAACACCCAGCGGTTGGCTATGTCGGGTCTCAAGAAAATCAATAATTTCAGTCGTATCCTGAACGATGTCGCCTTCGGGAGTTTCCAGTACCGGAATTACGAACCGCTTGATCGCTGGCAGAATGCGTGCACTGTAATCGGGGTGGCTGTGCAGACGTTCTTCAAACGGAATGCTTGCCTTTCGTAAGTAGCTGCGCGCTTTGCCCGAATATAAGCTGGGCGGACTTCCATAGAGAGTAACGGGCACAGTGGTCGACATATAAAGGTCCGATCATTTGACTAGATAATGATTGGCATTACTATTACTTGGTGCGCTGCTGTCAAGCAGGCGTCGTTGATCCCGCGATCAAGCCTATGTGAACGCAGAGCGAAGAGAATGCCATATGTCCTTTAGAGCCTGGATTGTCAGGAAAAAGATAAAAAGTCTGTTCCGGACAGATTTATCGGGGAAATCCGGCGCGCCAGACGGTAATGACTTTTTGGCGGCCTTGAAGGTGTCAGAAAAAGCAATTCGTCAGCCGCCAAAAACAACTGTAATCAAGGCTGTCGACACGCAATTCGGTGGTCAAAATGTCCGCGGTGAATGGGTTTGGGAACCGGGTGCAGGCGAAAACCAGGTTATTTTTTACTCGCATGGCGGTGGTTATATTTGGGGTGCTCCAAAGTTTTACCGGGAGTTAGCATGGCGTTTGTCCAAGACCTGTAATGCCCGGGTGTTTTTACTGGATTACAGCCTAGCGCCAGAAGCCAAATGCCCCACCCAAATTAATGAAGCACTGGCAGCCTACGATATGATCAGAGAGGCAAACCCAAATGCCGTAATTACCATGTCGGGCGACAGTGCAGGCGGCGGGCTTACCGCATCGTTGGCGGTTGCAATTCGCGATAGTGGCAGACAGCAGCCAGCTGCGTTGGCGCTGATATCTCCGTGGCTGGATCTGACCGGATCTGGCGACAGTCTTGTCTATAACGGCAAAAAAGAAGTGATGTTACAGCCGGATGCAGTCAGGAAAGGTGCGCAGCTATATCACGGCGACATGGCAGCCGATGACCCGCAGTGCTCGCCGCTGTTTGCAGACCATAAAGGCTTGCCGCCAATGCTGGTGCAGGTTGGTAGTGAAGAGATATTGCTTGATGATTCTAGAAGGATGGCGGCCAGTGTTGAAAAAGCGAGCGGAGACGTGAGCCTTCGAATTTGGCCAAAAATGCACCATGTTTGGCATTTGAGCGCGGGCATGGTGCCTGAGGCGCGCCGTGCGATTGATGAAATTGCTACCCATTTCGAAGATAAGTGGGCTGCTCAATAACTGATTAATGATGGGGGAATCTATGAAAACAGCGTTTATCACCGGAGCAGGGTCAGGCATTGGTCGTGCTCTCGCTCATGCACTGGTAAAAAAGGGCTGTGCGGTTTTTATCACCGACATCAACAGCGAAAACCTCGCTGCGGTTGGTGAGGAACTGCGCTTGATGCAAGCAAATGTGCACGAGCGTGTGCTGGATGTGTCTGACAAAGACGATGTTTTTCGGGCCGTTGATGAGGCAACAGAGAAACTGGGCTCGGTGGACGGCATGTTCAACAATGCGGGCATTTCCTTTTCTGACTTGGTTGATCACATGGACTATTCTGACTTTGAACGGGTTATGGACATTGATTTCTGGGGCGTGGTGCATGGGACTAAAGCTGTACTGCCAAAAATGCTCGAACGAGGCGAAGGCCATATCGTCAATATTTCCAGCCTGTTCGGCATTGTTGGAGTGCCCAGCCAGTCGGCATACTGCGCTGCCAAACATGCTGTGAAGGGCTTTAACGAATCATTGTTTTACGAGCTTCAGGACACTGGTGTTCAAGTGCATTCGGTTCACCCCGGCGGCGTTGATACCGGTATCATCAAGCACGGTGTTCACAAGAAAAATGTTGACGGTGATATCGATGCAGACGAGCTGGCCGAGCGATTTAAAGACGGCGCGAAATCCACCCCTGATCAAGCCGCGAAAGTTATCCTGGACGGCGTGGCTAAATCTCGCTATCGCATCCTAGTTGGCAGTGACGCACGGATGGCTGACCGGCTGCAGCGCTGGTTCCCGAATTTGTGGCGGCGCATGTTCCCCAAGCTGATGTCGTCGCTGATGGGGGACAACTCAAAATAGAAACAGCCACCGTAATTAGTGGCGCGGTGTGATCATACTTACTAAAATACCGGTGATTCTCAGTAAGACAGTATAAAGAGGCAAAACATGCGCATACTTGACAAACACTATATTAATGGCAGCTGGGTAGCGCCTTCTGGCGGTGACTTCCGCGATCTGATTAATCCGGCAACCGAAGAGGTTTCTGGGAAAATGGCATTGGGCAACGGCGCCGATGTTGATGCTGCGGTTGCGGCAGCCAAAGCAGCGTTCGAGAGTTTTTCAACCACCAGCCGGGAAGAACGGCTTGCCATGCTGGACCACATTATTGCTGAGTATAAAAAGCGTATGGGCGAGATGGCTGACGTGATAACTCTTGAGATGGGTGCACCGGCCTTTTTGGCCCAAAAAGCTCATGCGCCGTCTGGCCTCGGCCATTTAATAACAGCGCGTAAAATTCTCGAAAACTTTGCCTTTGAGGAAGACAACGGCCTTACCCGCGTCGCTAAGGAACCGATCGGTGTTGTTGGCATGATTACGCCGTGGAATTGGCCGATTAATCAGATTGCCTGCAAGGTCGCACCGGCCATCGCCACGGGCTGCACCATGGTGCTAAAACCTAGCGAAGTTGCGCCGTATAGCTGTCAGCTTTTCACTGAAATTATGGATGCGGCTGATGTTCCTGCAGGTGTCTACAATGTTGTCTACGGCGAAGGCATGTCTGTCGGTGAAGCAATTTCCGGCCATCCGGACGTGGATATGGTGTCTGTTACCGGCTCAACGCGCATGGGCTCTGCGGTGCAGGCCAATGCTGCCAAAACCATCAAGCGGGTCACGCAGGAACTAGGCGGAAAATCTGCCAATATTTTGCTGGATGACGCCGATTTTGAACAGGCGGTTACACGTGAAACACTGTCGGTAATGAATAATACCGGTCAAACCTGTACCGCGCTCACTCGCATGCTGGTGCCTATGGACCGAATGGATGAGGCAGCTACTATCGCGGCAAAAGCTGCGGCGACGGTTGTCACTGGTGATCCTTCAAGCGCGGACACCAAGATGGGCCCTATATCCAACGGGCAACAGTATGAGAAAGTTGGCCTGCTGATTGAAAAAGGCATCGAAGAAGGTGCCCGCGTTGTTGCAGGCGGCCCGGGTCGACCTGAAGGACTGGACAAGGGCTATTTTGTCAAACCAACTGTATTTGCGAGTGTCACGCCTGACATGACAATTGCGCGCGAGGAAATATTTGGCCCGGTGCTTTCGATAATTGGCTACGAGGACGAAGATGATGCAGTGCGTATCGCCAATGACAGCCCCTACGGTCTGTCTGGTGCCGTGCAAAGCGCTGACGTGGAACGTGCCCGCAAAGTGGCATCGCGTATGCGGACCGGTATGGTTTATATCAATGGCGCCAACGGCGACCTGAGCGCACCGTTTGGTGGTTATAAACAATCAGGCAACGGCCGTGAGTGGGGCGCTCATGCGTTTAACGATTTCCTCGAGCTGAAATCCGTGCTGGGCTATAACGCGGCAGAATAATATAGGTTTCTGTATTACAAAAGAGGCGCTCGTATGGGCGTCTTTTTTTGTGTTACGATATAGACGATAAGGTAAACGGGGGTTTGGAATGATTTCAGGGAATAAGGTGAGGCGAGTGTCACTCACGCTTCATAATTGGATGGGGCTTTTCGTTGGCCTGCAGATTATCTTCTGGTTTGTCGGTGGCTTGGTGATGACGGTCATTCCACTGGATCTGGTGCGCGGTGAAGTCAATATGGCTGCTGGCAAAAATACATCTATGTCTGCGGCTGATCTTTCCGTCCTTTTGACCAAAATTGATGCCGAAAACCTGGGCGATGTTTCTGTTCGCGACGTCGCTGGCACAACCGTTGTCCATCTGTCTCGCACGGCAGGTGCAGACCAGATTTATGATGGATTCAGTGGTGTGCTCCTATCCCCCATCGACGCAGATGTTGCTGAAAAGGTTGCCCTTTCTGACTTCCGTTACCGCGCTGCTGGTGGCCAGAATATTGATACTCTGGTTGTTTCAAGTAAGCTGCTAACCGAAGAGCCCGGCGACTTTCGCCGCGCACTGCCGGTTTGGCAGGTATTGTTGAACGATCCCGACGGCACCCGAATTTACGTGTCACCTGATACAGGGCAGGTGCTCGCGCGGCGCAATGATTATTGGCGCGTGTTCGACTTTTTCTGGATGCTGCATATCATGGATTATGACGACCGCGAGGACTTCAATAATCCGCTGCTGATTATCACAACGCTGACCGCCACCTTGTTCGTGCTCACCGGGGTTATTTTGCTGTATTTTCGTTTCTGGCCACGTCGAAAACATTCTTAAAAAGAGGTTTGTCTCGTTACGATACCGCAGCCAGTTTTTCCATGAAGTGCTTGCGGCACAAGGCGATGTAACGGTCGTTGCCACCGATCTCGATTGACGCACCTACCTTCACTGCATTGCCTTGTTCGTCGATGCGCAAATTCATCGTCGCTTTGCTGCCACATGGGCAAATTGTTTTCAATTCCTGAATTTCATCGGCAATTGCCAACAGCCACTGGCTACCGGTAAACAGGTTGGCCTGAAAATCGGTACGAAGGCCGTAGCACAGAACCGGTATGCCCAGCTCGTCGGCAACAGTTGCCAGTTGGAAAACATGATCGCGGCTCAGAAACTGTGCCTCGTCAATCAGAACACAATCTATTTTTCGATTTTTCAGCTCATCTTCCACCTTCTCACGCAGGTCAACTGACTGTTCAAATAAAGTAGCGTCTACCTTGATCCCGATTCTGGATGATATGGTGCCTTGGCCCATGCGATTATCAATTGATGCGGTGAACAGCATGGTTTCCATACCGCGCTCTTGATAGTTAAAGCTGGACTGTAGCAATGTTGTCGACTTGCCGGCATTCATCGCGGAATAATAGAAATACAGCTTTGCCATTGTTGAATTGCCCTATGTTCTTTTTGTTTTGGCTCGGTTAGGCTTATGTCGGGAGAGACAAATACAATGACCGAAGCGCCGATGTCACAATTGATTTTTGCGACCGTAGAAAAGTGCGGACGTGAACGCAAGCCCGCCGGGAGATTTTCATGCGTTTTCTTATAGCTTTAACGGCAGCTTTTATTCAGCTTTCTGCCACCGCTGCGGTGTGGGGCCAGATCGAGGATAGAATGGCCCGCGTTGCGGGTGACGCGCTTTATTGGCATATGGACAATGGCCGATCGCGTCTGGCCTTCGAAGCGATGCCCAAGGGCGGCGATATTCACACCCATTTACGCGGCGCAATTTATGCGGAAACCTGGCTGGAATGGGCAGCTGAGGATGGCTTGTGCGCGGGTATGAGCAGGGCCGCGCTGGTGTTTCGCGAGGAAGCAACCTGCGAAGATAGTGGCTGGGTGGACGCTGCCGCTGCACAGGCAGATGAAAGTATGCGTGTTCAGCTGATCAATGGCTTGAGCACGCGCAGCTATGTGCCGACCAACGGATGGTCGGGGCACAATCAGTTTTTTGGCACGTTTGGACGGATAAGCGCCAAGCCTGAACGGTTGGGTGATCAGTTGGCGGCGGTGGCCGAGCGCGCGGGCAAACAGAACATTCTTTATTTGGAATTGATGGAAACAATAATCCTGCCGGAATTGTTCCCACTGATTGCAGGCGTGAATATGACCGGCAATGTTGATGATGATTACCAGACTTTGATGAATGGAAAATTTGGTGCTGCGTTGGGCGAGTTGACGCAAAAAATTCAGCTGCAAATCGCCAATGCCAGGAAAAAGAAAAATGAGCTGTTGGATTGCGAGACAGACACACCCAAAGCGGGCTGTGACGTGAAAATCAGGTTTCTGCATCAGGTTGTCCGGGAGTTTGAGCCTGCAATGGTTTACGCTCAGATCATCCTTGGTTGGTCAGCAATGGAAAAAGCGCCTGATATAGTCGGACTTAATCTGGTGGCACCGGAAGATGGCTTTCGTGCCCTGCGCGACTACAGCCTGCATATGCGGATGATTGATCACTTGTACACCACACGTGGCCCGCAGAATATCAGCTTGCATGCAGGCGAGCTGACGCTCGGTCTTGTGCGTCCCAAACAGTTAAAGTTTCATATGCGCGAAGCCATTGAGATCGGTCATGCCAAACTTATTGGTCACGGCGTTGCCATTACCTATGAAGACAACAGTGAACAGCTTTTGAAAAAGATGGTTGAAGACGACATTCTGGTCGAAATTAATTTGACCAGTAATGCTGTGATTTTGGGTGTTGAAGGCAGCGATCATCCGCTTGCGGTGTACCGCGATCTGGACGTGCCTTATACTATTAGTACTGATGATGAAGGTGTGTCGCGTATTGACCTGACCCATGAATATATCCGGTTGGCCAAAACTTACCGTGTCCCTTATTTTGAGCTGCGGCATGTGTCGCGTAACTCGTTGACATACAGTTTTCTGGACGGCGAAAGCCTTTGGTCGTCGGACGACTGTCAGGCTGATCTATAGGCTGCAAAGCAAGCTGGGCAGGCGTGCGGACAGTTTATGGAAGGCAGTGAAAAGGCGACCCTGCAATGGGAACTGGAACAACGGTTCAGAGCTTTTGAAGCATCACTGAAAATTCCGGTGCGGAAACGAAATTCTTTTAATTAAAGAAGTATAATTCGCCGGCATGCCTTGGGGGTATTCGGCATGCATAACGAACAACGCAGTAAGCAGACGAGTGGAAAAGGGGAAATATCCATGTCAGATACGCCAAATCAACCTGGTGCAACCGGGGTTTTAGGCGGCGGCGCACAGGCGTCTTCACAGCTGGTTTCGGATGTTAATGCGGGCTTCGCATTTTTCCTCGATGTGGTGGTGAACATGTTTGTGCTCGCGGGTGTCTTAATGGGCGCTTTCGGCTTCCCGGGTGAGGTGATTTTTGGCAAAATTATTCCCGGTGCCGTTGCCGGTATTCTTGCGGGCAATTTGGCGTTCAACTGGCTGACAAGAAAAACGATTCGCGAAACCGGAAACGACCAATTAACCAGTATTCCCTTGGGACTCGATCTGCCAACCACATTCGGCATGGCCTTTTTTGTCGTTGGCCCTGCATACAGCCTGGGGGTTGATGCCCTGGGCTCTGCTGAGGCTGCAACACAGGCCTGGATTATTGGCATGGCGGCAACATTGTGGATGGCGGCGTTCAAATTCATCCTATCCTTTTTTGATCGGGCGATGCAGCACGAACTGCCGCAGATGGCCCTGATTGGTGCGATGGCAGGTATTGCCACAGTGTGGCTGGGCGCTGAAGCAATTTATGGCGTTTTTGATTTGCCTGAAGTGGGTATTCTGGCGCTGGTTATAATGGCCTTTGCTTTAATTGCAGGTCACAAGTTGCCCTTCAATATGCCGGGGGCCGTGTTAGCGATCCTCGCGGGAACCCTCATTTACTATATTCTTGCCTATTTCGAGGCTGGAGCCGGATATGTGTTTCAACCGATCCCGGATCTGTCTCCGGCAATTCCGGTTCCAACTGTTGAGGGAGTTTTTGCCCTGTTTGGGCCGGTTACCAATTACATCGGCATCATCATTCCCTTCGCGCTATTGATTGCTGCCAGCGCGGTTAATGTTGTCGC
>JAAHTG010001473.1_pt1 | contig 15896 bp, 14 predicted proteins | sample 6116081 | NCBI WGS metagenome assembly JAAHTG01 (sample SAMN13939989, study PRJNA603662) | sponge metagenome | isolation source: marine sponge | host: Mycale hentscheli | place: New Zealand | collected 2005 | reverse complement strand
CAATTGCTGACGATCCTTTTGATTTTGGCCGTATCGCTGCCACCAATGCGATCAGCGACATCTATGCGATGGGCGGCAGGCCTTTGATGGCAATCGCCATATTAGGTTGGCCGGTTGACAAACTTGCGCCCGCCGTGGCTGCCCGAGTTATTGACGGCGGTCGAACGGCCTGCGCAGATGCGGGCATTATGTTGGCTGGTGGGCACAGTATTGATGCGCCTGAGCCGATTTTCGGTCTTGCGGTGACTGGACAGGTCTCAATTAGCAAGCTTAAACAGAATAACAGCGCGAAAGCAGGGGACCAGCTTTATCTAACCAAACCGTTGGGAGTTGGTATCCTCACGACCGCACAGAAGCAAAAGAAACTCAGGCCCGAGCACGAAACTTTGGCCCGGGATGTTATGTGCGAACTGAACAAAATTGGTGCCGATCTCGCGGAGTTGCCCGGTGTTTCGGCAATGACCGACGTTACGGGCTTTGGTTTGATGGGGCATTTGGTTGAAATGTGCGAAGGCAGCGGGGTGAGCGCCACGATCGACTATCATGCGGTGCCGACGCTCGCACCTGTTCATGATTATCTGGCGCTTGGTTGCATTCCCGGCGGCACCTTGCGAAATTTCGAAAGTTACGGTGGCAAAATTGCCACCATAAGTGATGAACAAAAGCATATTCTGTGTGACCCGCAAACCAGCGGAGGCCTGTTGTTAGCAACGTCGCCAGACGGCCGTGGCGACCTGATAAACTGTTTTGGCAGCAGGCCTTGAGCTCAGTCCCATCGGTAAACTAGCTCATGGCGGTACGGGCCCGCTTGTTGAGGTTAAATAGCCATAATGGCCATAACTCGGGATGATACTACCAATTACCGGCAATTGTTTTCGGAAAGTGCCCCGCTTCTTGATGTGCGGGCGCCGGTTGAATTTGCAGGCGGGTCTTTCCCCTGCGCTGTTAACTTGCCGCTTATGACCAACAGTGAGCGGGAGCAGGTTGGCATTACCTACAAAAATGACGGCCAGGATGCCGCGATTGCAATGGGTCACACGTTGGTTCATGGTGCCATGAAAGCCCGGCGAGTTGATGCATGGCGCGCTTTTGCCAAGGCTAACCCGAAAGGCTACCTGTTTTGTTTTCGCGGTGGGCTTAGGTCGCAGATTGCCCAAAGCTGGTTGCGTGAAGCAGGTATCGAATACCCCCGTGTAACAGGTGGTTACAAAGCCATGCGGCGGTTTTTGATCGATGAAACCGAGCGTTTGGTGTCCAAACGGAAATTTGTCATTGTTGCTGGACGCACAGGCACAGGCAAGACCTTGCTTTTGAATAAAATTCCCCAGTCTCTGGATTTGGAGGGGTTAGCCAATCATCGCGGTTCTAGTTTTGGCAGGCGCCCTGGTGACCAACCCAGTCAGATAGACTTTGAGAACAGGCTCGCCGTCAGGCTTATTCATCTGTGTGGCCGCTCAGAATCTTCGATTTTTATCGAAGATGAAAGCAATCGTATTGGTCAATTGTCGTTACCGCCCGTCCTGGTGTCCCATATGCCAGACTGGCCAATGGTAATGGTGGATGAGCCGCTTGAAGCGCGCATAGATGTCATCCACCGTGACTATGTTACTGGACTGTTGGCGGAATATAGCCAGGCCGATAGTGAAGACGGCTTTGCCCGGTTCGCGGAATTTTTGACCGATGCTCTGTATCGGGTATGCAAGCGGTTAGGCGGCGTAAAGTTCGCAGAGATCAATCGGCTATTGCAGGCTGCATTGTTGGCCCACGCCGACAGCGGTAATGTTGGCTTGCATCGGGCGTGGATAAAGGCGCTGTTGACTGATTATTATGACCCTATGTATGACTATCAACTGGCACAAAAGAGCCAGCCGATTTTGTTTCGCGGCACCCGCAGTGAGGTGCTGGCATGGCAGCAAGAATACGGGCCGGCGGGTCCGTCAGCGTAAAGCGACTTATTCTTGGCTGTGTTTTTGCAGGTCCGCATAGACCATTTCAAGAAGCACCGGCGCTTTTATCAGGTTACCGCCAAATATGGGATCAAGGTCTTTAAGCGGTTCTGCCTTGATCAGGTCTTCCACCGAAATGCCAGCCTTTATTGCTGTCGCCACTCGCGTGCGCACTGTTCGCAGCATCATCTGGTAGCTACGCATGTCTTCTCGGGTTGCGATGTCGCCGTGACCTGGAATTATTTTTGTGTCAGGACCAGCCAATTTTATCAGCTGATCATATAGCGTGATCATGCCGTCGATTGAGCCACCGTGCTGGACATCGATGAAAGGGTAAAACCCGTTAAAATAGGTGTCGCCAGTATGTAGAACATCAGCTTCGACAAAATGTATCACAATGTCGCCGTCGGTATGTGCCGGGTTAACATGGAAGGCCCTGATAGTTTGGCCGCCTGCGTGAATGGTTGTTGTGTCATTGAATGTTAGAACCGGAATGCCTGCCATGGCCTCGATGTCGTTTTTTTTCGCCGATCGTTCGGCGTAAAAATCCACAAGATAATTGCGGGTTTTGTCGTGCGAAATAATGACAGCACCGGACCTGCCGAGGTTTTCATTTCCGCCAGTATGGTCTGGGTGCCAGTGGGTGTTCAGGATGAATTTCACTGGCTTATCACTCAACTTCGCCAACGCAGACTGAATCTTTCCTGTAAGCGGCGCATATTGGTCGTCCACCAATATTATGCCCTCATTGCCGATAAGCACACCAATGTTACCGCCAAAACCTTCCAGCATATAGAGGTCGGTCCGAACTTTCTGGGTCTTGATCTCGACGGTGTCCCAGTCGGGTAGAACCACCTGCGCCTGTGAGGCGGGTGCAAAAATAGCCAAGTTAATGACAGCTACAATAAGGCGTTGAAAGTTCACAAAAATTCCCTCTGGCAAGTATGATTAAACCGGGTGCGCCCAGTTGAATCCGATCATTCAGTCGGCGCTAAAAATAGTGTCATGCGTTTGATAATATCAGGTGGTATAGGCACGGTGCTTTTTGCATGAGGGTCGGTAAACACGAGCGTTTGTTTGATGTTAAGCCGGACTTCACCCTGACAGGACACCTGAATGTCCAAATCGAAGGAGGATTTTCCAATTTTTGTTACACAAAGACGGAACGTAATTCGGTCGCCCATATTGCTAGGCTGGACAAAATCCACATCAAAATGCACGGTCGGTGTTACCAGTTGCCGGTGATGCAGTAGGCCTGAGAAACTAATCTCCAGGCCTTCTTCGAACCAGTCCTCGACGATGCCGTTTATCATTTCAAAATAACGCGGATAGAAAACAATTCCTGCCGGATCACAGTGTGCAAAACGCACCAGTAATTCTTTATGATAATGCATAACTTGTCCCTTTTTAGTCAAAGTCGCCAATCGTTATAGTCCAGGCTGTACAAAACCTAAACTATTGAATTTGATATGTTTTAAGTTTGTCATCATATATGGATAGCACGCAAATTCGTAAAATTACTTTGAACTTAAAGTAATTTTGTGTATCGTTATGTAAAGTAGGCACATTTGGCATCTTCTATCGGTGCCGCGCATGCGTAATATAGCAAATGGGGGGTTCATGAAGGATCAGGCTGTCATAGCGCAAAAAAGTCCATTTTATCGTGAGCTAAAAAAGGGGAGGGCCTATTTTTGGTGCACATGCGGGCGCAGTCAAAAGCAACCCTTTTGTGATGGATCACACAAGGGAACCACATTCGAACCTCAAAAATTTGTCGCTGAAGAAGATGGACAGGAAGTACTGTTTTGCGGATGTAAACTGACCAAAACCGGCCCTTTTTGCGACGGCAGCCACAATAATATTGAAGGCGCCTATAAGCTGGATGATCCTACCAGCGCAGTTAATCAGTCTATTCCAGTCTCGCCGAAGCAGGGGGCGTTTACCGGTCTTGACGGCGGCTGCTATGTTTTTTCACCCGACTTGGCAGAATTGCAGACAAGTGGAACAGTATCTTTTTGCAGTGTGATCGACAAAGAATTGGGCGCGCTGTATCAATCTCAGTTTTATCTTCGCCTAAAACTGGGGCTGTCTCCGGCGATGGTTTTTGGTGCCCACGATGCTGTGGTGTTTGTTGCGTCAGGCGCTGGCTCCGCGACCATAGGCGGCCAAATATTTGATCTGACACTTGGGACTAGTCTTTTGGTGTTGGCGGGTGAAACATTGCAGATAGATGCGCTTGCCGATGACAGCGTGGTATTTGTTTCTATTTGTTCGTCGTCAGCTTCAATCACCTTCTCCGACGATACGGCAGGTCATGCGACCGCCAGCAACGAACCGTCGGCTATAGGTCGCTGTGTACAGGTGGACGAAGACCTGAAGCAGTCCATGGGTGAGCGTTATTTCCAGATGCTTGTGGTTAAGCCTGAAGGCGGTGTTCCCGCGGCACAGTTTATCGGCGAAATACCAACCAGCAAAGCAGTGCCTCACAGGCATCTTTATGAAGAGGCGCTGATCGTTCTTTCCGGTAGCGGTTATATGTGGACCGATACCAAAAAGGCCGCTGTTTCTGGCGGCGATGTAATTTTCCTGCCGCGCAAGCAAATACATTCTCTGGAATGTAGCGGCCCGGAATCGCTTTACGTTGTGGGGGTTATTATGCCCGGCGATAACCCAACCATTAACTACTATTAAATTTGTGCTGAATTGCAGCGTTCCAATACAGCAATTGATACGGGTTAAATTTATTTCTGAGGGGGATTTAAGAATGACCAAAGCTAACGCAAGCAGAATTCAAATGATGTTGGCGTCGACGATATTGTCGACTGCCGCCATGGTTACACCAGCGGCTGCACAAAATGCAGATGAAGAGGTGAAGATTGAAGAAATTCAGGTAACAGCAAGCAAGCGCGGTGCCCAAAATCTGATTGATGTACCGTCTACTATTCAGGCTATTGGCGGTAACGATTTGAGGGCGTTGGGCGCAAAGGACTTTGCTGACTGGGCAGGCACAGTACCGGGCCTTGCGTATGAAGACCTGGGGCCGGGCGACAAGGACTATGTTATCCGCGGCGTCAATTCATCGGGCGATGCTACAGTTGGGGTTTATTATGACGAGGCAGTCATTACCGGCAGGTTTGAACAAGACGGCGGCGGTCGCAATGCCGACATTAAGGTTTATGATATACAGCAAATTGAGGTCCTCAAGGGCCCGCAAGGAACCCTTTATGGAGCCAGTTCGCTTACCGGCACAATTCGCCTTGTAACTAACAAACCCAAGATGAATGAATTTGAAGACTGGGTTGAAGGCGGTGCCAACACCATTGATGGCGGCGGTGAAGGATTTCAGGCAGCAGCTATGCTGAACGTGCCGTTGGTGGACGATAAAGTCGCTGTGCGGGCGGTTGGCTGGTACCATGATGAAGGCGGCTTTATCGACAATACCCGGTTGGGCCTAACCGATATTAACGACGAAGAAGCCTATGGTGGCCGTGTGCATGTGCTAATGGAGCCAACCGAAAACTTCAGCTTGCTTGCCAGCGCGACATACCAATCATTGAAGTCTGGTGGTAGCAGCCGTTTTACCCCAGAAGGTCGATTTGGGGCAGGCGTGCCCGGTGCTGATGCCTTTTTAAATGCACGTCCTGGCGGTGACTATGAAAATACTGAACACACTCAGAGCCCGTGGGATGAAGATCTTTACATTCTGAGCCTGACGGCGGATTGGGACCTGGGCGGCGGCTCGTTGACGGCGACGACTAACTTGTATGACCGCGAGATTGAATTCGCATTCGATTCGTCGCCAATCCTGTTTTTCTTTGGAGTGCCAGTTGCCGGTGTTACTTTGCAGCCACAAAGTAGGGAGTTGTGGACGTCTGAGATTCGCTATGCTTCCAATCTGGATGGACCTTTAAATTACGTGATTGGTGGATTTATTTCTCGTGAAAATTCTGATTTTGAAACCCATGTTATCGCGTCGGGCACCGATGGTTTGGCGTTAGCGCCGTTTCGTGCCGGGCCAGCCAATGATTTCTTTGGCGGTGGAACAACTTTCTTCGGGCGTACGCTAGATGATAGCCGAGATCAGGAAGCAATTTTTGGTGAAGTCACATTTGAGATGACTGAGAAGTTTACGCTGACCGCTGGTGCACGTTGGTTCAACGCTTCTATCGATAGTCGCGCCCAGGTTATCCATGATTTTGTTTCAGGCGCAGAATTGGATCCGCTGGTTCTTGAGGGAAGTGAAGATGACTTTACTTTTCGGTTTAACGCGGCGTATCAGCCATCAGAAAACCTGACATTCTTTGCGCAAGCGGCTTCCGGCTTTCGCCAGGGAGGTGTGAATAGTCCTGGATTTTCGGGCGTTGTTGTGCCGCCAAGTTTTGGCTCTGATACGTTGTGGTCTTATGAAGCTGGCGTAAAAACACGTTCGGACGACGGTGCTTTTTCGCTTGATTTGTCAGTTTACCAGATTGACTGGTCCGATATTCAAACTCAGGATTTTATCTCCGGTTTTTCTTTTATCACTAACGCGGGCAAAGCGCGCGTAAAAGGGATTGAAGGACTTATGACATATACCGCGTCTAACGGTTTGGAAGTGTCACTTGGTGGCACCTACACTGATGCACAGCTCACCCAAAATCAGCCCGCAAGTCCGGGTGCGAGTGGTCGTGACGGTGATAGGGTGCCAAATGTTCCGCGTTTTTCGGGCAATATTGCGTTGACGAAATATTTTGATATTGCAAGTGACTGGGATGCTAGCCTCCGGCTCGATTACATCCGCCGCGGATCATCAGCAACAGATTTCAATCCGTTGCTGCTGGACGGTTCCAGCAATATCAATTTTGCCGATATTCCGTCATACAACATAGTCAATACGACCCTGCGGTTCGAGCGAGATACATTTGATATCTCTATTTATGCAAAAAACCTGTTCAACAAACTTGCTTTCGCTGATGTGTTTATTAACGGTGATCAGGATCCTCTTTCAGGTATAGCGTTGCAGCCATTCACACTTGGTATTACGCTACGGCAAAACTTCTAGGTTTTACCTGAGATAAACCATAGAGGCAAAGTGATGACACTTTGCCTCTATTTGCTATGAGGTACGCCTGATGCAGGAAAATTCTTCGACGATGTGGTCGTCCCGAACACCTTTTATTATGACCGCGATCGGTCTTGCGGTTGGATTGGGCAATTTGTGGCGATTTCCCTTCATCGCAGGCGAGAACGGTGGCGCGGCGTTTGTTTTGATATACATCGCCTGTATTTTCCTCCTTGGGTTTCCTGTGATGATGGCTGAGCTGGCAATTGGCCGTAACGGCGGTCATTCCGCGTTGAAAACGATGGACAAAATCGTTGATCAGTCAGGTGTTGCCAAAGGCTGGAAAGCTATCGGCTGGATGAGTGTGATTATCCCCTTCGTCGGTATGAGCTATTACGCTGTCGTTACAGGATGGACGCTTGATTATCTGTTGTCAGCGGTCAGCGGGCGGATATCTGGTTTGGATAGTGCGGGGTCAGAGGCTGCTTTTGATGGCATGCTTTCATCAACTATGCGCTTGGTAGTTGCTCACACAATTATTATGGCAGGCACGGTTTGGATTCTTAGTCGCGGGCTTAGATTCGGGCTTGAGCGAGCGGCCCGGTTCCTGCTGCCTACATTATTTATATTTCTTGTGGTGATGGTTGGGTTCGCCGCCGTTTATGGCGATTTCGGCCGCGCCTTCAGTTTTTTGTTTTCACCAGATTTTTCCAAACTGACCCCTAACTTGGTTTATTTGGCAGTGGGGCAGGCGCTATTTTCAATCGCCGTTGGCTTGGGCGCGATGATTGCGTTTGGCGCTTATCTGCCGAAGAATGTTTCAATTCCGCGTTCGGCATTTACCATCTGTACAGCCGATACACTCGTTGCGCTGGTGGCGGGCCTGGCGATTTTCCCTCTTGTGTTTGGTTTCGATTTGAACGCGAGCGAGGGACCTGGCCTCATTTTTGTGACCTTGCCGGTGGCTTTCTCACAAATGCCAGCTGGAGAGATAGTCTCCGCTGTATTTTTTACATTGTTGTTTCTGGCGGCTTTCACAACCTGTCTGGGCACGATGGAGCCTGTGGTAGCTTGGGCTGAGGACGCCTTTTCATTCAGCCGAGCAAAACTTACCATCATCATCGGGATGTTGATCTGGTTGCTAGGGTTATTGCCGGTCCTGTCCTTCAATGTTTTTGCCGACGTTCGGCCACTTGCTTCTATCGAGTATTTCGCCGACAAAGGCATATTCGACCTGTTTGATTTCTTTATAGCTAATCTATTGTTGCCGCTGAATGTTCTGGCAACAGCATTGTTTGCGGGTTGGGCCTTTTCTAGCGCTGCTGCGCGGGAAGAACTTGGTCTTGCTCCTGCTTTGATGACCGTTTGGCGCTGGATACTCAGGTTCTTTGTGCCGGTTGCCCTTATTTGGATTATGTATGGTAGCTTGATACCAAGCTGAGTAGAGTTGAGGATTGAGTAATGGCAAATGCCCAGAAAAGAGATTTTGCAGCCCTGCGGGCAGAGTTTCCCATATTCCACGACAAAGTTTACATCAATAGTTGCTCGTATGGAGCGCTTTCAAACCATGTGCGGGCGGCTTTTGCCGCTTATCTTGATGTACGGGAAGAAGAAGGTTCACCGTGGCAGATGTTCGTTGAAAAGCTGGAACAGGCGCGAGCTCAATTTGCCGCGCAAATAAACGCCAGCCCCGATGAAGTTGCCATTACTACATCGGCTTCACAAGCTATCGGTGCAATTGCAAGCGGTGTGCGCTTTGATCAGGGGCGTGATGAAGTTTTAATCACTGATTATGAATTTCCAACGTCCGGCGAAAATTGGTTTGCGCAGGAAGCGAGGGGTGCGCGGGTTAGAATAGTTGGTGTTGGGCCCAGTGGTTACATCCTGCCAGAAGATATTACTGCTGCGCTAACCGACAAAACGGCGGTGGTTGCAGCAACTCATGTTTGTTACCGCAACGGGTTTCGGCAAGATGTCGCTAGTGTAACAGCTGCCGCGCGGGACGCTGGTGCGATTACAGTTGTCGATGGGTTCCAGTGCCTGGGTACTGAAGCGCTTGATGTTAAAGCAGCTGACCTTGATGTTTATGTTGGCGGTGCGACTAAATACATGCTGGCCACGGCAGGACTGTGTTTCATGTATGTGCGCAAGCCATTGATTGAACAAATAACCCCGTTGATCACCGGCTGGTTTGCCCAGTCCGACATATTTGCCATGGATCACCGGAAAAACGATTTTTCCAGCACGGCTCGACGCTTTGAGGCCGGAACGCCGCCAAACGTGAATATTATGGCAGGCATTGCGGGCATGGATATGATTGATGAAGCAGGCCCGGCTGAAATACGACGGCATGTTGTCGGCCTGAATGAACGTCTGAAGGCGGGCGTGCGTGATTTGCAAGGCCGGTTTGCCAGCCCCGACGACCCGAAGTGGCACGGCGCGATGATTGCGATAAAATCAACGGATGAAAACGCCCTTGTTGCAGCGCTAGAGAGCGATGGCATCGTAACATCCTGTCGGGACGGTAACCTGCGAATTTCGGCTCATCTATATAATAACCAGCATGATGTAGATGCTGTATTGGCAGCTTTGGACAAGAACCGATCGTTGCTTGCTTAATAGATTATTATTTATTCTAATTTGAAGAAGAATTGAGCCATGCATTACCTTGATTGCCATGCCGGTGCACAGGACATCGCGGGGAATGATATATGACAATTTTAAGCGATAGCCATGTGATTGTAACCGGTGGTGCAACCGGTATAGGCGCGGCAATTGCACGCGCAATGTCGGACCGTGGTGCTCGAGTTACGCTGATGGCGCGCAATGCTGCAAGGTTGAAGGCCGTCGCTGCGACTTTGCCGCAGGCTCAGGCTGTTGTTTGTGATGTTGCCGATGACAGCGCTGTAGAGGCCGCTTTCGACCAAGCGTGTGATACATTTGGGCCGCCCACCATTCTTGTCAATAATGCGGGTGCGGCTGCGACAGCGCCCGTGCACAAAACCACGACTAAGGTTTGGGATGCAATGGTTGCGGTCAATCTAACGGGTACCTTTTTTTGTACACGAGCCGCTTTGAACCGCATGGACCGAAAGATGGCCGGCCGCATTATTATGGTTGCCAGTACATCAGCACTTCGAGGCTATGCCTACACCGCGGCCTATGCAGCTGCGAAACACGGTGTTCTGGGACTGGTTAGATCGGCTGCGCTTGAGCTAGCCCACACCGATATCACTGTGAACGCGGTGTGCCCAGGCTTCACTGATACTGATATTGTTGGCGACGCAGTTGCCAATATTGTGCAAAAAACTGGGCGCAGCGAAGCTGAGGCATTGGCTGAATTGACCAAGCACAATCCCCAAGGTAGGCTTATCCAACCTGAAGAGGTCGCCGAAACCTGTGTTTGGCTGTGCGAGGCAAATGCCGGATCAGTGCACGGGCAAGCAATTGCTGTAGCTGGCGGAGAAGTTATGTGAAGACAGAAGTTGATCACTACGGTGCCGGTGCGCTGCCAGATGAAAAACAGGCACTGCGCTTCTGGCTGAAGCTTTTGAGCTGTTCGGTAATCGTTGAAAAAACTGTTCGACAAAAGTTGGCCAAAACATTCGATACAACGCTGCCGCGCTTTGATGTATTGGCGGCACTTGACCGTTTCCCAGAGGGTATGACGCTGGGTGAGTTGTCGGGGCACTTGTTGGTTTCCAATGGCAACATAACGGGTTTGATAAACCGGTTGGTTGAGGATGGAATGGTTATTCGCACTATTAACCCACGTGATCGACGAGCGCAAAAGGTGCGTCTGTCGCGTAAAGGCGAAGGCATTTTTGCTGAAATGGCAGTTGCACATGAAGAATGGATTGAAACTTTGTTTCATGAATTTGACGGTGATGAACGCGAGCAGGCACAGGTTCTGCTATCTCAATTGAAATCATCTATTTTGACGGGCACCCAGAAATTGAAAGAACAATCGTGAACCCTAAGCAATATTCCTCCACCCATTTTTTGTGGCAATTTGAGAATGGGGTGGCGACCATTACGCTCAATCGGCCGGAACGAAAGAACCCCCTGACATTTGAAAGTTATGCTGAGTTGCGGGATTTGTTTCGCGAATTGGTTTATGTGCCGGAAGTGGCCGCAGTTGTGATGACAGGAGCCGGCGGCAATTTTTGCTCCGGCGGTGATGTGCATGAGATTATCGGCCCATTGGTTGAAAAAGATATGCGTGGGCTTCTTGAATTCACCCGCATGACCGGCGACCTGGTCAAGGCAATGCGTGCCTGTCCGCAACCCACCATTTCGGCTGTTGATGGCATTTGTGTTGGCGCGGGAGCGATTATCGCCATGTCGTCCGACCTCCGTATGGCAACGCCGGACGCCAAAACGGCGTTTCTGTTTAACCGGGTTGGCTTGGCAGGCTGCGATATGGGCGCATGTGCCATTCTTCCCCGGATTATAGGACAAGGTCGAGCATCGGAGTTGCTGTTTCTTGGGCGCTCCATGTCAGCTGCCGAGGGAGAGCGTTGGGGCTTCTATAACAAAGTTTGTTCGCAGGAGGAGTTGCTGCCTGCTGCCTATGATTGGGCAAAACGTATCGCCGGCGGTCCAACTTTTGCCAATGGTATCACCAAGAATCAGTTGAATATGGAATGGGACATGAGCTTGGACACAGCGATTGAAGCAGAGGCGCAAGCCCAGGCTATTTGCATGCAAACGGAAGATTTTGCGCGCGCATATCACGCCTTCGTCGCCAAAAAGAAACCAGAATTTGAGGGCAACTAAAAGTGACACACACAACACTTTTGCCGCCAGGCTGGCCGCGCCCGAAGGGTTATGCCAACGGCATTCTAGCCAAAGGATCTATGGTTTTTGTCGCGGGGATCGTGGGCTGGGATACTGAGGGTAGGTTTGAAGACGGTTTTCTGGCTCAATTCAGGAAAACCCTCGAAAACACAGTGGCAATTTTAGCGGAGGCTGACGCTGAACCGGTACATATTACGCGAATGACCTGGTATTTAACCGACCGCAAAGTCTATCTGGCCAACCTAGAGGCTGTGGGCCAAATATATAAAGAAGTTCTGGGGCGGGTTTTCCCGGCAATGGCCGTAGTTGAAGTGTCTGCGCTGATGGAAAGTGACGCATTGCTGGAAATTGAAACAACGGCAGTTATACCGGACTGATCGTGTTCAACTCCTATACCCTAATTAAACAGGGTATAGGGTAAGCCATAGTCTTCTATCGTCCGCTGTCTACTGGCCGGGAGTCAATGCCAGAACCCTCAGCGGGCTGCCGGAACCTTTTACAATTTTAAGCGGTGGCGCGATTACAATTGCACCGGTCGGTGGCAATTGGTCCAAATTTGTTAAACTTGCCAGGCCGTATTTATTGGCGCCGTGCATTAGCGTATGACAGGGGTAGGCGGGGTCGAAAGTGCCAGCTTGCCCGGCATCTGTCCCGACCGTTTCAACGCCAACGCCCAAAATATCTCGCTCTTCAGCAAGAAAAGGAACCGCGTCAGGTGCCCAGCCCGGCGAGTGAGCACCATCATCGTGAATGTTCAAGTAGGCATCTGGATCAGTACGCTTGGACCAATCGGTGCGGAATAATACCCACGACCTCGCCGGAATGCGGCCATGTTTTTCTTCCCAAGCCTTGATGTAATCAATAGTTACCAAGAAATCCGGGTCCGCCGTTGCTTCTGCCGCAGCATCTAACACACACGCAGGCCCGATGAAATTTTCGACCGGTATGGTGTCGGTAGCATTGTTGTCATGGTCTTTGCCGGTAATCCAGTGGATCGGGGCATCAAAATGCGTGCCGGTATGTTCGCTGCATTTGAACCAGTTCCAATACCATGCGGGGCCGCGGTCATCATATTCAGACAAAACCCCAATCTCGAACGGTGTTGCTTGTGCAAATTCCGCGGGCAGCTGAAGCACTGGTGTTTTCGGCTCCAGTGGCTGGGTAAGATCGACCACGCGAACGCCCCCACTCGCGATCGACATCATTAGGTTCGCTAATGTATCTGAATTACTCATGTTCCCCTCCATTTGAGTTCTGTGGCTTGGTAATTATCCTATCAAACAATCGTCTTCATTTTTACAAAATAAGCACATTTTGTCAGAAATCGTAAATTGATTTAAGTTTAAAATATAATGTGAAATTTTGCAAGATTGTGTCACTTGCGCCTGCTAACAACCAACCAGTCAACGGGCCGTTACCCACTGAACAGCGGACAAAGTGGGGTACACCACAACAATTGCTCAAGCAATTTGGATTTACGCTATGATTTTGGCGGTAGTTATCAGTGGGCGATTAGCTAGGTTATCAAACACGCGCCACGGTCACGGGTGTACCGTTCAGGACTGCGTTGCCTGAAAGCGGGTCTATTTGAGTTGGATCGGTCAGGTCATTGATCGAAACACCTGGCTTCTCCCGGGCTACTGATAGTTTTACACCCTTGCGGCTGTGGCCATAACCGTGCGGAATCGAGACCACGCCGGGCATTATGTCTTCGGTAATTTCAATTGTCAGTTCAAGGTCCCCGATATGGTTGGATACATGTGCTATATCGCCGTCAGACAGGCGCCGTACGTCTGCGTCATTTGGGTGGATCATTAACGTGCAACGGTCAGGCCCTTTTAGCAGCCGGTGACTGTTGTGTAGCCAACTATTATTGCTGCGTATATGGCGGCGGCCAATAAGAGTAAGGCTGTCCCCTTGCGGTTTGGATAATTTGGCGCGAAACCGCTCTAGATCGTTGAAGCATGCCTCTGGTGCGCATACAATTTTTTTGTCCGGTGTTTGCAGCCGCTCCGGCAATTGTGGCTGAAGTGGGCCCAAGTCGATTGCATTTGGATGCTTCTCTAATTCTTCTAGGCTCAGGTCGTAGACCGAATTTTCAAGCATCATCCCCAACGCGGCGCGCGGCTCAACCGGCTCGGAAAATGGTTTTCCCGTCTGGCTGGCTATTGCTTTTGCCAACCCTGCCATGATTTCCCAGTCTTCCTTGCTGCCAGGTTCTTTAGACAGGGTCGCGGGTGAGTAGCAAGCGAAGTTGCGTACTGCCAGCGGTGCCAGTAGCAATGGGTAATGATCTTTCTCCAGTGGGCCACAGGGCGGCAAAATATAGTCTGCATGGCGCGAAGTTTCAGTGATGTAAGTGTCAATGCAGACCATCAGGTCCAGTGTTTCCAGTGCCGCGTCAAGCTGCCGCCCCCCGGGTGCAGAGACCACCGGATTTCCGGCGATGACAAAAAGGGCGCCTATTTGCCCGTCACCGGGCGTTGTTATCTCTTGAGTCAATTCTGCCGCTGGTAGCTCGCCCAGTACTTCAGGCCTGCCGCTTACCCGGTTTGTAAAACGACCATACGCGCCGCTGCCATGACGCACCACAGGGTCAATCGCGGGCAGATTAAACATCAGGCCGCCCTCGCGGTCCAGATTGCCGGTAGCAATGTTTAATAGCTGAATAAGCCAGTGGTTGAGCGTGCCAAACGTTTGTACAGATACGCCCATACGGCCGTAAACAATGGCGGGTTGCCCCGAGCCGAGTTCGCCAGCAATCTCGCGCAACGTTTCAGTGCTTATGCCGCAATAACCCGACAGCGCCGTTAGGTCAAATTTGCGAATTGTTGCCCATGTATCGTTCCAGCCATCATCCAGCATAGGTTCAAGACGGCCGGGATGCACTAACCCAGCTTGATCAAGCGCGAGCAGTAGGCCTAAAAATAGCGCAGTGTCGGTGGATGGCCGAACGAAATGGTGCGCATCGGCAACTATAGCGATCTCGGTTTTTCGAGGGTCGATAACCACCAATTTGCCACCGCGCTTTTGCAGTTTTTTGATTCTGCCCCGCACATCTGGCACGGTCCACATACTGCCGTTTGAGGCAAGCGGATTGCCGCCGACAATCAGCATATAATTGGTGCGATCAATGTCGGGAACTGGATAAAGGGCGTTGTGCCCGTACACCCAACGCTGCATGATCATATGAGGAAGTTGATCTAAAGTAGCGGCACTGTATTGGCCGCGGGTGCCCATACTGTTGGCAAGAGCCCGAAATTGGGTAACATTGGCATAATTGTGGGTGTTCGGGTTGCCTAAAAATAGCGCTGGAATTTTTGGCCCTGCAGTTACGGCCGCGAACCGTTCTCCAATCTCGGAAAAAGCTGTTTCCCAATCAATTTTCTCCCAATTACCATTAACTTTTTTAAGCGGTTGGTGCAGACGATCCGGATCGCTTTGCATGTCAGCAATAGATGTGGCCTTGGGGCAAATATATCCCCCGCTTAAAATATGGTCCGGATTGCCTTTTATGGAAACAACATCGCGGCCATTCATTTCGACAAGAATACCACAATTGGCTTCGCAGATATGGCACGTTCGGGCATGAATAGTTGACATAGTTCCCCCAATTTTAAGACTGGTATTCGCATCTATCGAGCGTGGCGCTCTCAATAAATTTCAATGCTATATAGGACATAGGCCAATGGGCCAGCTAGGCAATATTAGCTTGTTGCGTTCGAGGTTTGATGGCTACCTACCCGTGGGTAGCATTAGCTCAAATTTTCTTATCCTGATTTTCCCAGTAAGGATCCCTCAGGCGCTTTTTGAAAATTTTTCCGCTGTCCTCGCGAGGTAGACTGTCATGAATGTCCAGTTTTCTAGGTATCTTAAATTTCGCGAGCAGGGGTGCGAGATAATCGCGCACCTGATCGAGCGTAACGGTTGCGCCCTGGGCACATTGAACGGCTGTGACGATCTGTTCACCAAACTCTGCATCAGGCGCGCCGAACACTGCGCAGTCACTTATTTGTGGCATTTTGATCAATTCCGCTTCGATTTCGGCAGGGAATATGTTTGCCCCACCCGAAATGATCATGTCTTTTTTTCTATCTCCGATGAATAAG
>JAAHTG010000278.1_pt2 | contig 15949 bp, 13 predicted proteins | sample 6116081 | NCBI WGS metagenome assembly JAAHTG01 (sample SAMN13939989, study PRJNA603662) | sponge metagenome | isolation source: marine sponge | host: Mycale hentscheli | place: New Zealand | collected 2005 | reverse complement strand
TAACCAATACTGGATAATGTAAATAATCCTCTGATGTAAATTTCTTATCACCATACACTGAAGATAAATCTTGAGATACTATAATAGTTGAATCCTTTGGGTTATCTTCATTTGGGTCAACACCTGTTGGAGTATCATCAACAAAAAAGAATTCAGCTTGCGAACTAACTCCAATAAAAACTGTCCCATTACTATCTCCAGTTAAGTATATTTTATCACCAACCTTTGTGCCGTAAATTTTATCTTGATTTAGTAAAACCTCATCTATAACTTCACCAGATCTATTTAAAAACCTCCAATTAGGTTTTAAGTGAATTCGTTTATCAGTTATATCAAAAGGTATACTCTTTGAGTTTTCTACATAAAAATTTATAACTGAATTTTCAGAGTACTGTTGCCAACTATTGAATACATTAACTACAAATGGTGTATCAGATTTTATAGATGCCGTAATAAATTCAATTTTATCAGAATCATTCACCCAACGCATTAAATTAGGGATCAGGTTTCTAACTACCACAGTTTGAGCCTCAGATGTTACTGGTTCACCACTCGGTAGATATTGAGTTAATGTTACATCATAATCACCAACTTCAGTATAAACGTGACTATATGTTTCACCTACACCTACATTACCATCACCAAAATCCCAACCAAAATAACTTGAGCTATATTCATCAGTGGTTGTAGCTTGTACCTGTAAAGGTGTTAATTCGTTACTATAAAGTTCAGTATCCGATAATATTTGAAAAGTAGGATCAGCCATTTGTTATGTTGATTTTGTCTGAAAGATTTTCAATATCATAAAAGAAAGCATATTGAAAATCATCTAATTTATAATTCTGAGAAGTACTAACATAATTGGTGTCATATACAACATCCCAAATATAAAAATTTAAACCATTAGATTCTCTACTACCATTTTTAGTTGTTATTGAAGAAACACCTTTGATATTCAAAATATCATTTGTAATGGTTTGCATATTTATAATCTGCCCCAATTCAAAATTAATTGGTAGAAAATAATTTTTAATAATATTAATAACTTCAGTTTTAATACTATTGATATCAATATTTGTAGTATTAGTTTTAATTTCAATAGATGATTGACCAATATGATTAAATATAGGATCATCACCTACAGGTTCAATCCCAATATCAACACCAATATACACTGGATCATGTATAATTATATCTAATGATATTTCCTTTTTATCCTCCATAGCATCAATAATAACCTGTTTTTGAGCAGGATTTATATAATTTAATCTACCAAGAGTTGAATATTTTTGTTCAACTCTTGGTACAGCATATATGTACACATTATTAAAATTACAAGGAGTTGAAAAAAAGTATTGATTAGTTAAAACTCTTCCATCTTCAAATGGGTAAGCTACACCAATCTTCGCTAAATAAGCTATATGTTTTTCTAGAAAATCCCTGTTATTAATAACTTTAACAGAAGATATTAAACCACTATAATTATTTTTAATAAAAGATGTAAAATCATTTTTACTAATTAAACGGTTTTGGCTTTGATAAAATATAGATGAATTAGATCTTATATTTTCAACACTCTCTTTTTCTGATACTTTAGTTGATGGTAAATTATTAGAAAAAATAACTTTGGATAAATTATCAGCTGATATATACGATACGTCACTAATACTACTTAATATTTCATTTATTTTAGGTGTTGAAAATATTGTCATTTGACCAGATAAAAAGTTTTGAGCAACTTCCCCATCAGAACCTTGGCTATTTAAATAAAATATACTTACAGTGTTACCAGAAATCAAAGATTTACCATTTATATCATCACCAAAAGTTATTTCATAATTTGAACTTTCATTCAATCTAACAGAAAAATGTGTTTCATCAAAATCAGAGAAATACAAATTTTCAACTTGAGACCACTCAACCCAGTCACCATCAGATTTAACATAAATATTAATAGTGTTTACATCTATATTTTTATCTTTTGTAGATAAAGTAATTGTTTCACTAGCATCACCTATAGCTGTATAATCAGCTAAGTTTTCATATTTACCATTATATAAAATATAAGAATTAGAAAAATCAGATAGATATTCTTCACCATTATCTTTTTTAACAAAAGTACCATCTTTAATCAAAGAATAAGTAATACCATCTATACTGAAAAAAGAATATCTAGGAATACTATAAGTACCCCTATCTAAGTCAGCTGTAACCTGTATACCTAAAGATGGAGTAACAAAACCACTAGGCTTATACCCAATTAATTTAACGATTCTATTTAAATTCTCATAAAATTCAGCCTCAGAAAAATGAGTTTCTTTAGATGTTTGATTTAAATAAAACAATAGAGTATTATTAGCATAAGCTATAATATCAAGTAAATTATTTAAATTACTACCTACAAAATTTTGATCAGTGAACCAATCACTTTGAGACAGTTTTTCAATCATATATGATTTAAATGACTCAGCATCAAAATTCAGATATGCATCCGTAGGTAAATTGTAATTTATTAATTCGTTTGGCATTCAAATATTTATAGTTTTATATCAGATAGTAAACCCATTTTCTGTAAATATACTTTGGTACACAATATCCTTATTGATTGATGGTATATTTAGATTAATAGATATATTATATCTATTTTGCTCTTCTTCTACTATTATATCGATAAAGTTTATAGTGACTCTAGGTTCATATTTCCGTATACCTTGATCTATCTTACGGGCAATTAATCTAGCTGTAAATTCATTAACATTTTCAAATAAAAATTGAGTTATATCTAACCCATATTCTGGATCTAATAATCTTTGTTTTGGTCTAGTTGAAAATAAATTCCTCAATGAGTTAGCGATGGCGTGTTCATCGAAATCAGTTTTAATATCACTATCACCACTAACTCTAGTCAAATTAGATGAACCATAAGGTGTTTTATGTTTTTGTAAATCTAAAGCTAGATCAGAATATCTATAATCATCTTTTTTAGATTGTTGAAATTTAATAGAAACTGCCATTTTAATTATTTATCAATTAAAATCAATTTGAAAAAATATAGTTATTTTATAAATAATTAAAACTATAGTTATGAAATTTAATAAAAAATTTAAAGAGTATACTGAAACTTTTCTAGAGGGTGTCATCCCACAAGATCATTTAAGTATTCACCAAGGTGACCAAATAATTGTTCGCAAAGATTGGAAAAAAGATCCACAAGTTCAGAGTTTAATTAATACATCTACAGCTGAAAGATTAGATGTTATGGCTGGTAATCTACCAGACCCAGCTAATAAAGAATCACCTGACCCTGTTATGGCTATATCTATTTCAACTAGAGTACCAGCATCATATGGTTCGTATGGTTCATTTGCACACAATGGTTCTAAGACTGAATATGATTTTACAGTGACAATTGGGTGTCAGTATGCTCTAGGGTTATATAATAATATAGTAACAGTGCCAATGTCTATTTTACAAAGAGTAGATAATGGTGCAAATTTACCACCATTAAGTCCAAATCAACAAGAAAAACCACGTAAACAAACTACTGGAGAAGAACCAGTTGTTGATAAATCAGTCTATGATGCAACCCATGCATCATGGAAAGACCACGGCGGTAAATTACCTAGTTAAAAAATATTTAAATAAAATTAAAAAAGACGTAATTTATATTACGTCTTTTTTTTATGGTATCTAATCCACAATAACAATGCTCGATTATAACCAATATCTTTATTAGCTTTTTCAGATTCAATCCATTTTAATTTTTTAATCTCTTCAACATCTGAAGAAAGTTTTTTAAATAAGGTAGAATCTGAAAAATCTTTTTTCATTTGAAATTTTGACCTATTTGTTTAGCTCGCTTTTTAGCGTATTTAACCTGATCTGGTGTAAATAACATTTCACATTCTTTCGAGCTTTTGACATATAAACACTCACCTATTTGTAAATATATAGTATCAGTAGTTATATTTTTAACCCATTTTATTTCATCAGGTGAAAATATTTTTTTTATTTTTTTAAACATAGTAGTTTTATTATTATACCCTTTCCGCGTATAAATTAATATATACAGAAAGGGTATAAAATCAAATACGATATACTATTTTACTAAAATATTATATCAACTTACAAATTCCATTGAGCAGCAATATCTTCACCCAATTCGTACATACCTTTAGCATTAAGATGAACAGCATCGCGTCGATCATAGCTAGTGGTATCGATAATATCAATGTTAGCATCTGCATCAGCAACATTTTGTTGCCCAGTTCTCACTGTTTCAATATAAGCAGGAGGGTTGGTTTCATAAGCTACTTTACATATCATTATAGGTAGATTAGGTTTATTGAATCTTGTTCTAATGTCAGCAAATAGTGTATTTAAATTATCTTCATACGCGGTTGCTACTGCCAGATCACTTGAATCTGATTCACCTTGATACCAAATCATCCCACGAATATTGAATTTGTAATTAAGTTGCCCCAGTTCAAACTTAGCATTAGGAATATCTTGAATCATCGCGGTGTAACAATCTCCAGATGGGGCATCCCAGTCATTGTAGAGAGATGTTGCACCCTTGGCAAACTTTAGAATAGCTACATGTTTATCATATGTTGCATCACCGCCTCCATCGACAATAGCTTTTACTGTATCAGTAAATCCAACTTCAGGGCCAAAACGCCCACTAGAAGCTGCGGCATTTGTTGCAGGGTCAATTGCTTCCCAAACACCAGGGGCATACTCCTTTGTCCCGTGATCAATTGAAGATTGATGTATTAGAGTACCAGTTCGATTCAACCCCTCAAGAGATCGACCTGTCTGGGTGTCTAGATTTGTAAATGCACCTTTACCGTCAGCATTAGATTGACCCATTACAATGAACATATCGATTTCTGTGAACGTACTCAACGCTACATCATCACTACATCTGTGCCAATCATTGTTCTCAGAATATACTGGAATTTCACTCGAAATGTCATACATTATGACACCATTATTGATACCAGATGTAGGAAGATCGACCGTATGATATTGTTGAATAACTAACTCATCACTTTGACCCTCTTCTACGACAAGGCGAGCATCATTTGTAGAATAGTTAGAAACCGCAGAAGTGATACGTGATTCAACATCTGTAGAGTTAATATTAGCTACATTATCTAATTCATTAAATTCGATAGATGTTAATTGATCACCCTGTGATTTACTTGGAATAGTTGTTGTTATCTGTGCCATATCTTATTAATTAGTTAGTTTCGACTACCCAGCCGTTTGCTCTTAATGTTGCAATATCTGCCTGCGCTTGAGTTGAAAAACTCGACTCAGCGATTGTCGTTCCACCGTCAAGTCTTGTAATCAATCCTGAAGCACCGTTAGCTACAAGAGCTGCAAGGATATTATCAACCGATGTTGAGTCTAGCGCGCAGTTCCGCCAGGCGCTATCAAAGTTTGTCCCGCTACTTAGGTCAAGCGCTGGGAAGTTTACCAAGCTAGAGCAACCGTACCATGTGTTTTGAAATGTTACTACGTTCCCTGTCGATTTAGTTGGCATCGTAACGATAGATGAGCAATTGAAAAAACAATCTCTCATTCCTGTAACTCTCGACGTATCAAAAGATGGAACAGTAGTTAAATTTGAACAGGAGTGAAACATTGTTCTTAAGTCAGTACCTACATCCCCCCAAGTAACTGCGTCGAAGTTTGTAACACTAATCATCCCTCTAAAGCAGTCGCGGAAGGCATTTGAGCTTCCAGATGTTGGTATACCAGTGAAATCATACGCTGGCATTGTAACTACACTTTCACAATCACGAAACATTCCGAAGAAATTGATACCGTTACTCGTATCTATTAGTGGTGGTGTTACCATGCTATCGCAATCTTTAAAGAACCACTGGAAATTAGTAGTTGCGCTTGTATCAGCTGGGGTAGTACCACTGGCGAATAATACGTTATTGCAACCTAAGAACGCACCTTCCGCGTCAGCAGGGTATGATAGATCTGTCATGTCTGTAACCTCTACTAACTTTTCACAATCACCTCCGTTATTAAATATGATACCTGGAACACTACCAGTAATACTCACATTATATGTACCAGCTGTACCGTAATCGTGTGTAAGCGCAACATCAGAAGTGATAGTCTCTTCAGCACCATCCCCCCACTTGACTACAAAGTTATACGTTTGACCAGTGATAAGCGGTAAAGTGAAAGATGTACTTGTACTTGTGCCAGGATTATCAGTCTTAACGCTGAATAGGAGCCCATCACCACCAACGACGACAAAAGTACTCTCAGAATTGTCACTAAACTTGTACCAAGAACCATCCTTATGATAACATATAATGCCGTTGTCCGTATCATAAGCAACTGAACCATTTGTCGCAGTTTGGGGTAAGTTCGAGTTTTCAAACGATGGGACGGTGTTTGGTAGTGTTTCGACCACAGTCAATCTAGAATCGATAGACGTATTGTCAGTTTCAATACTAGTCAGACGAGTTTCTGCGTCAGTTGAGTTAGCATTTACTACTGAATTTAGTTCGTTAAACTCAGCAGATGTTAATTGATCACCTACTGATTTAGTTGGAATAGTTGTATTTGTTTGAGCCATAAAATTTTATTTTAGTTGATTATAGGTTAATAAGAGAATTCGATACGTTAGCGAAGTGTCGATTGAATCTATATTTTTTCGTTATCATTATATTAATATTCGAACTCAACATATAACACAAAGTCATAGATTTGTCAATCTTAGTTATAAATGTTATTGAAAATGTATAGGTGGATATCGCTTTTATAAAATAGTTTTGTTTTAATTATTTATCAAACTAAGCTAGTTTATTTTATATTTACTAAAATAAACTTCACATTTATTGTTAATAGTATTATGATTTAAATACATAATTAAAATAATATTAAGCTAAATTTATTGGAAAAATATATGTAAACATGTCACCTAAATTGATTGTTATATCAACTGATACATTTTCACCAACATTATCCAATGATAATGTAAACGCTTTGTTTACATTAATATCACCACTGACGTTTAAAGATAGTTGAGATGAATTATTAATAATAATAAAAGTACCAGTCAGCTCACTAAGCCCTAAATCAGCAGCAACTACATCACCAGTGATAGTAAAGTTTACTATATCACCATCAATAACATTTTCTGTGTCCAATGTTATATTTAATGATTGACCTCTAATAACAGGTTCAGGGTCACTTGTTAAATTATAAGTTGGATCTAATGATGTATCATTTATTATAATATCAATATCATCTTCACCATTATCTAATGTAAGAGTAAGAGATTCCTCACCTTCAGTTATAAAATCTTCTGTTACATTAAGAGTAATAGAATCAACTGTTCCTACAACAAAGTTACCAGTTAATAGTGATCCATCAATATCATCTGAGGATACACCAGTTATAGTATAGGGGATTGATGTACCACTAACAACATTTTCTGTTACTAAGTTGATAATAACTGCTCCACCTTCATTAACTGAAGCTGGAGCAGATAATTCATAAGTTGGATCTAATGATGTATCATTTATTATAATATCAATATCATCTTCACCATTATCTAATGTAAGAGTAAGAGATTCCTCACCTTCAGTTATAAAATCTTCTGTTACATTAAGAGTAATTATATTACCCGAAGTACCTAAAGGTACAGGGAATGTGTATGGGAAGTCCCCAGTCTCACTTACAACAAAGCTACCAGTTAACGATGCTCCATCAATATCATCACTAGTTACGCCAGTTATAGTATAAGGAACAACTGTACCATTATTAACATTTTCTGTTAATAACGATATAGTGAGAACTTGACCCTCATCAACGTTAGTTACATCACTAGATAGTGTATAAATTGGAGTTAGTGATGTGTCATTTATTATAACACCGATATTATCTTCACCATTATCTAATGTAAGAGTTAGAGTTTCTTCACCTTCAGTTATAAAATCTTCTGTAACATTAATAGTAATAGAATCAACTGTTCCTACAACAAAGTTACCTGTTAATAGTGCTCCATCAATGTCATCACTAGTTACACCAGTTATAGTATAAGGAACTGATGTACCAGCAACTACACCTTGAGTTGTTAAGTCAATAATTATAGAATCACCTTCATTAGCTGAAGTTTGTCCAGATAATTCATATGTCTCAACTGATGTATCAACAATACTTACATCAACATCAGCTTCATTATTATCTAATGTAATAGTTAGAGTTTCTTCACCTTCAGTTATAAAATCTTCTGTAACATTAATAGTAATAGAATCAACTGTTCCTACAACAAAGCTACCAGTTAATGATGCTCCATCAATATCATCACTTGCTACACCAGTTATAGTATAAGGAACAACTGTACCAGCAACTACGTTTTCTGTTAATAAATTAATAGTGATAATTTCGCCTTCATTAACTGAAACTGGAGCAGATAGATTATATACAGGGTCTCTAGATGTATCAACAATACTTACACCAATATTAGCTTGATTATTATCTAATGTAAGAGTGAGAGATTCCTCACCTTCAGTTATAAAATCTTCTGTTACATTAAAGTTAATTGAATTAACTGTTCCTACAACAAAGTTACCAGTTAATGATGCACCCTCAATATCATCCGAAGATACGCCAGTTATAGTATAAGGAATCGATGTACCAACAACTACGTTTTCTGTTACTAAATTAATAGTGATAATTTCACCTTCATTAACTATCGATGGTCCAGATAAATTATATGCAGGATCTCTAGATGTATCAACAATAATTACATCAAAATTAGCTTGATTATTATCTAATGTAAGAGTGAGAGTTTCCTCACCTTCAGTTATAAAATCTTCTGTTACATTAAGAGTAACAGAATCAACTAACCCTACAACAAAGTTACCTGTTAATGGTACCCCATCAATATCATCACTAGTTACACCAGTTATAGTGTATGGTACGGATGTACCAGCAACTACACCTTGAGTTATTAGACTAATAACTATAGAATCACCTTCATTAACTGTTGTTTGTGCAAATAAACCATATGTCTCAACTGATGTATCATTTATTATAATATCAATACCATCTTTATTATTATCTAATGTAAGAGTGAGAGTTTCTTCACCTTCAGTTAAAGTATCTGCTGTTATGTTAAAAGTAATTGTATTACCCGAAGTACCTAAAGGTACAGGGAATGTGTATGGGAAACCCTCAGTCTCACTTACAACAAAGTTACCAGTTAATGGTGCTCCATCAATGTCATCACTAGTTACACCAGTTATAGTGTATGGTACGGATGTACCACTAACAACATTTTCTGTTACTAAGTTGATAATAACGGAATCACCTTCATTAACTGAAGCTGGAGCAGATAATTCATAAGTTGGATCTAATGATGTATCATTTATTATAATATCAATACCATCTTCATTATTATCTAATGTAAGAGTGAGAGTTTCTTCACCTTCAGTTAAAGTATCTGCTGTTATGTTAAAAGTAATTGTATTACCCGAAGTACCTAAAGGTACAGGGAATGTGTATGGGAAACCCTCAGTCTCACTTACAACAAAGTTACCAGTTAATGGTGCTCCATCAATGTCATCACTAGTTACACCAGTTATAGTATAAGGAACAACTGTACCATTATTAACATTTTCTGTTAATAACGATATAGTGAGAACTTGACCCTCATCAACGTTAGTTACATCACTAGATAATTGATATATAGGTACTACACCATCATTGATTACAACATCGATAGAATCTCCACCATTATCAAGTATGAGTGTTATCGTTTCATTACCTTCAAATAATAAATCATCAGTTACATTAAATGTAACTGAATCTATAACACCTACAACAAAACTCCCAATTAATGGTGAACCATCGATATCATCCGATGATATACCAATAACAGTATAGTTTATATATGTACCTTGATCTACATTTTCAGTTGATAATGAGAACGTAATTTGCTGACCTTCATCCACAGATGAATCAGCTGTCAGATTGTATATCGACACTACATCAGGGTTTTCTTGTTTTAACCCAAATACTCTAACACGACCAGATTTATCAGCAATATCATCATTATTTGGTTCACCTACAACAAATGTTGTCCCATCTGAACTCATATCTACACTAAAACCACTCCAGTCATATACCACAGTACCATCAACATCGTAACCGAATTGATCCCATTCATTTCCATTATAAGTATAAATTCTCGTGTGACCAGAGTCACTACCACCACCATCATTTCTAGAAGCACCAATTGCTATAATATCACCAGTATCATTTAAACTAACATGATACCCACTCAGATCACCAGCAGCTTCACCAACTATGTTAGAACCAAGTTGATTCCAATTTGAGCCATTAAGTTGGTATACCTTAACGTGACCAGATCTATAACCACCGTCACCATTACGATGAGAACCAATTGCTATAATATCACCAGTAGCATTCAAACTAACACCACGACCGATTTCATCACCTGAGTTCTCACCATAAATATCTTCTCCAACTTTAACCCACACCCCCCCAACTATCTGATATACTGTAACTTTTCCAACATCTTCAAATTCGGTCTCGTCACTACGAGATCCGATTGCGACAATAGTTCCACCACCATTCATCGATAAAGCTAAACCTAGTAGACCACCAGAGATTTCACCGTCAATATCTTGCCCTAATTGAATCCAATTATCATCTATATTTCTATAAATTCTAACGTGACCAGAATCATCTAAACCACCTGAATTATTATTTGGCGCAGAGATAGCAACAATTGTACCATCTGAATTTAGACTTAACATATGACCACTCTTATCCCCAGTAGCTTCACCGTAAATATCTTCACCTATCTGAGTCCAAGTATCATTAACGAGCCTAAAAATTATAACTTTTCCAGCATTTTGATAAAGACTATCATTTGTGTTTGAACTAACGGCAATTATATTACCATCATCACTTACATCAATACTACGTCCTACCTGATCACCATCACCAAGATCACCAACAATATCTTGACCTATCTGAGTCCAATTATCATTTGAAAGTTGATATACTCTAACGAGACCACCGCCACCGTAATAAGGACTAGATGTAACAACAACGCTACCATCATAGTTTATTGCAACTGCCATACCTTTTTTATCACCAGCAACTGAATCTAAATTCAGTATATTTTGACCTATTTGTGATATTATCCCATCATCAATTGTTATCGCGATAGAATCTTCTCCATTAACTAATGTTAAAACAATAGTTTCATAACCTTCCAGATTAACATCCTCAGTTACATCTAATGTTATAGAATCTAATGAACCTACGACAAACTCACCACTTAGAGAAGCTCCACTTATATCATCAGTTGTTACACCAGTTATGATATAAGGAACGACTTCACCACTATCAACATCGGTTGATGTAAGTAATATTGTAACAGAATCACCTTCAGTTACCGTTATTGGACCAGATAATATATAACTTGGGTCAGGGCGACTAGTTATATAATTAGACCCCAATCTAACGGATTTAACATTATAATATGGAAAATTATTGAACATTTTATTGTTCTATATAAGCACCGCAGATGTAAACAGTTTCACCACCAGTTAAACCTATAACATACCATTTACTTAACTCATCACTAGATACAGTTATAGATGGTAACAAACTACTTAATTTATAACCTTCGGTACTTGTAACACCACTTGGACCAACATATACAATATCTGTTGTATCTGGATCGATACTTATCGTTAACCAACCTTTATATTGACTTGTTGTTATTTGCGAACTAGATGACGATGTTGTTGTTATTTGTGTAGAAAACGGAACATCTTGGTATCGAGTATCACTATTACCATCTAATTCACTCACAGGAACAGTTAATAACGCATAAGCACCTTGTGGAAATCCAGATAATTCTGGCATATTAGTTGTATCTAATTTTATAAATTTACCATCTTCGGCTTGAGAAATATTGAAAATTTGTTGGCTGTTAACTGAAAGCATAGGTATTATTGGTTAATTCTATTTTTAATTATTTATAACATTTTCGATATTTTAATGTTAAAAATGTTATTATTATACAGAAAATAAGACACACGGAATAATTTATTATGAGTATAATATCATTACCAATTACAGATAGAACATATATTAGAGCTGATATGTAACCAACTATCGATAATACAAACAATGTTATGGATATATCTCCAGATTTTTTAGTTTGTAATAGTTTTATTATTTGAGGTATATAACAAATAATAAAACTAACTGAATATATTATTCCAAATATTTCCATATTATCCTTTTAGATATCTAGCTATTAAATATAGATAATATCCAAATTTATTTATATATTCAAATATATATGGTGATATTGAAGTGCTGTGAATATTATCATTTAAATCATGTAAAACTATCTCAAATTTTTTACATACACATTCAACGTAATCAAAATAGGCTGATGATTCACCACTTGAACCATAATTACCTATACTTTGACCATCATCTTTAATGGATTTATTAATATCCACACACAATTTATCTAAATATTCGATATCTCCTATAGAGATACATTTATTTTTTTGACAAAACTCACCCCAATTACGAGGGTGAGTTAATATTTCAGCTCTAAGATAGACCATTCTATCTTGAATTTTTAATAATGAATCTTGGATATGTTTATATTCAGTAATATATTTGAATGACATACCTATAACCGAATCAAGTAAATCTAATTCGGATACACACCTATTAACAGGGTGATTTTTTTCAAAATCAACCATTGCGTTTGAAATATCTTTAGTATAAATACTGTTTTTTAAATCGATTATAGGTAATTCACTCATAATATATTTATTTATCCTTCACAACTCGAACAACTCATAATATTTCGAGATAATTCTTGTGCAGGGTTAGCACTTCTTTGGTAATATAATGTTTTTACACCCGTTTCCCAAGCTTCAATTAATAAATCACTAACTTGTTTTGGTTTAGTTTCTGGCGGAATCATCACGTTAAGTGATTGAGATTGATCAATATATTTCTGACGATTAGCGGCCTGTATGATAACATCTTTTTGAGAAATCTCACCAAATGTTTTGAAAACATCCTTTTCATCATCAGTCAAAAATTCTAAATGTTGTACAGAACCACCTTTAACTAGAATAGATTTCCAAATAGGGTTGGTGTTTTTATCATACTTTTCTAATAATTTAACTAAATACGGGTTTTTGTATGTAAAATTACCTTTAGCTAACTTCTTTACAAAGTAATTACTATTTAAAGGTTCGATAGACGGTGATACTTGCCCTAGAATAAACGATGAAGATGTTGTTGGAGCAACTGCCAAAGTAGTCACATTGCGACGACCATAACCCTTTAGGAGCTCTGGTTCACCTAATTTTTCAGCCAATTCTTTTGTAGCACCATCAGCTCGATCACGAATTGTTGACCATATTTTGTTATTAATGATCTGAGCATTGATCCCTTCAAATGGGATATTATTCGATTGAAGATAAGAATGCCAACCCAATACCCCCATACCTAACGCTCGTTGGTTTTTTGCAAATTCATGAGGAGCTTCCATGAATTTAACACCTTTAGTCTTTTCAACAAATTCCTCATTTACAGCATCTAAAAAATAAACCAAAGTCTCAACAGCGTCTGTGTTTTCAATCTCATCCCAATGAAGTAGATTGAGTGAACAAAGCACACATACAAAAGACTCTTCATCATTTGATTGAAGCGTAATTTCAGAACACAAATTCGAAGAATTGATTTTATACCCCTTATCTTTATAAACCTGCGGTGAGTTGTTATTTACAGTATCACTATACATGATATATGGATAACCAGTTTCAAAACGTTTTTTAATAATTTTACCCCAAATCTTACGTTTTTCTTTATCACCAGCGACCATAGATTCCATCCATTCATCACCAATCGTCACACCAATACTCATATTTTGGATAGGGTGACCTTCTTCACGGATACGTAAGAACTCCTCAATATCTGAGTGCTCTACTGGCATATAAGCAGCAAAGCTACCACGACGAGCAGACCCTTGGGAAACGACCTCAGCAACCTTATCGTATAGTTCCATAAAATGAACTGGACCAGATGATTCCCCACCAACGCTTATAGATGAACCTCTAGGTCGTAAATCACCAAAGAAACCAGAGGTTCCACCACCCATCTTAGACATAATACCAACTTCAGCGGTTTTACCAAGGATAGATTGCATAGTGTCGCTGACATGAGAGTTGAAACAACTTACTGGTAAACCACGATCATTACCAAAATTTGTCCAAACTGGTGTCGATAGTGAATAAAAACCCTTACTCACATAAGATTGAAATTTATCTGAAAAACCTTCAATGTTGAGAATTTTTTCAGCATTATTAGCAATTTCTGTAATTCTATCTTCAGCACTTTGCCCATCTTTTAAGTAACCTCGTGATAAAAATACACGAGAGTCTTCGTTTAACCATTCGTAACTCATATTGTTTTGTTTTATTATATCTATTAATTATATATGAGAACTCTGTATTAAGTATAATTTTAAGGTCGCGAGTTCACCAACAACCAATACTTTATTATAATTATTAAAATAAATCGTCTTCGTCAAATGATTTATTAGATTTAGAATATTCCGTGGGGCGGCTATGGAAAAAATCGGTAGCACTATTACCCAATACTTCCTCATCAAACCATACAGTTTTTTCAACTAACTCTTGGTCTACTTCAAATATTTTCTTATACCCAATCTGTTCAAGAGATTCATTGATACGATTCTTAACAAATTCTTTAAGGAGCGGCGCATTTAATTTATCATCATCGATACCATTGATCATCCAATCGATAATTTGAGATTCGGATTTAAAAGCTTCTCCTGCTTCGTGTAAAATCTTTTCCTCTAAATCATCATCAAATAAATCTGGGTATTCTTCTCGAATAATATTAACTAACTTGATACCAACTTTTGCATGAATATCTTCTTCTTTTGCAGTATAAGCTGTTTGTTGATTAGTGTCTTTTAGTAAATTCTTACGACCGAACCAATTAACAATATAAAATTGTGAAAACAATGACACATTTTCAACAAATAATGTAAATAAGATTAAAGCGTAAATAAACTGTTTTTTACTATCTTTATAATACCGATGAGTATATTTACGAAGATAGCTAACTCGACCATCTATCCAATCTAGTTTCAAATTATCTTCAAATACATGTTCTAAACCTAACACATCGATTAAGCGCTCATAAGCTTTGTTATGGATAACTTCAATGTTGGCCATAACATAACCCATATCTCTAATCGACGGGTGGGGGAGATTGTCACCCAATTTAGCCCAAAATGTTTTTACAGCAATCTCAATTTGTCCAATAGCTGATAATGTTCTGATTATAATCTCACGTTCCTGTTCAGTCAACTTAACATTATAATCTTGGATATCAGAAGAAAATTTAAACTCTTTATCAGTCCAATGACCTTCCCACATGGCTCTAATATATTGATCAGTCCAAGGGTATAGATCAGGTTTGCGACTAACTTGCTCGTCAAAAATTCTTACTTTATTCATAATTATGGTTATATTTCAATTTGATTACTATATGTGAATTAACCCAAAAAGTCAACAATCTTTATAATCTTTTTGGTTTAATTATTTATACAATAACCGACAGTATCATAACACATTCATTAAAAAGCGGTTACAAACACACCAGTTTGTAACCGCTTGATTATTATATTGTTATGATATATGTGTTTATTACAATTATTTTATATTTTATTGAAAACCAAGTAATCTACGTCTACGCTTTTCATTAGACGAAATATGTTTTTTAACTTCTACAGGTTCATCTGCCTTAACTTCTACAGGTTCCTCTACTTTAACTTCTACAGGTTCCTCTACTTTAACTT
>JAAHTG010001467.1_pt1 | contig 15974 bp, 14 predicted proteins | sample 6116081 | NCBI WGS metagenome assembly JAAHTG01 (sample SAMN13939989, study PRJNA603662) | sponge metagenome | isolation source: marine sponge | host: Mycale hentscheli | place: New Zealand | collected 2005 | reverse complement strand
ACACCCTTTGAACATCGGCATCATCAAGAAGAACTAGCGTTGTGTCAAAGATACTTTCAGAAAAATTTTGATGAAGGGGGATATACACCGCAGGTTATTGTTCACGGAATAAACCAGGGGCAAGGGCATTACTCTTGGAAACCTTATGTCCAAATGAGAGCAAGACCGTCAGTAAGTCTTAATGGAAATACAACTCCTTATTTTGAAAGCTACCCTTGGAATACTATTGGTGCTGTTACAGGTGCAACTGTTAGTAATGGACATTGTGGTAGAGACGGAGGTGAAATTAATCTTTCTGGTACTTTTAATCCTATTTTAACTCGAGGTACAAATTACACTGTAAAAATGAATTTCTTTTCCTATGATGCGGAGCTTTAAATGTATATTATAGAAATAAACCAAATAGATAATACAACACTTTCAATATGGGATGATGTAAATCTAACAGCTATTCCCCCTGATACTGCAAATAGACACTATCAAGAAGTGCTAGACGCAATCATTGAACAAGGCGCTGCCTGCTTTGAAGGTGACATACCAGAAGACTTACAAGCCGCTGCAGATGAAAAACAGTTTGCCCAACAACTGGCAGACTACAAGACAGCTATAGCAAGATTGACACGTTATATTATTGCTGATGGTAGAGATGAAGTAACTGAAATGCAGGATAGTCATATCCAACTAGCAGACTCAGATGGTACACCTCAGTTTGATTCTGATGGTTCACCAATATATGAACAAACAGAAGTGATCACTGTTACTGCTATTGATCCTGTTGATGCTACTATTACAGAGACTCAATATGATTCTGATATGACTGCTACGGAAGTAGAAGTTGCTAATCCGCTTATCACACAAGATAATGCTGAACGTACAGCTGCTCAAGCAATCGTTGACGCTACACCACAACCTGTAATAGACGAATATAATTCGTAATAAAACAGTTGCACTTGATAAAAAACTTATATATAATAGACTAAGTCAAACAAACCTAGGAGTATAAAATGACTGAACAAGCTGAGAACAACGTTGTATCTATCAATGGTACAGATCACAACGCAGCAGACTTTAATGATGAGCAGAAGTATGTGGTAGCACAACAGTGGGAAATAAATTCTTAATTAACTCACCCAATGCTGAGCGTATGAGTATAGCAATTAATAGTAAAATAATTCCTTAAAAAATATTACCTAAAAATCACATAAATATTTACAATGATACCCTTACATGATTTTTTGTATTGACAATAATACATAAATATAGTAGTATAGAATGAAATAGGACCGAAATATGGCATTACCAGCAACGGGTAGTCAAATATCCATAAACCAAGTACAAATACACTATGGGTTTACTAGTGGTAGTACTAGAACAATGAGTGCTCTTGGTACACAAGTAGGTATTACTGCTGGCAATACAGTGTTGCTGAGTTCTAGTTTCGGTGGACAACCATAAACTCATAGGAGAAATTAATGTCTGAATTTGAATACACAACATTTGTCTTGGGCAGGTGTTCAAGCCCTGCATCTAAGTATGCGAAAGTTAACCAAGATATCACTGATACAAAAGCTACACCATTCTGGAGAAAGAATCGTAGTCATATCAAGATGCTAAAACAAGTTAAAAGTAATTTAGAAAAAGAATATAAATCAGATGAATTACAATTTAAAAATAATGTAGCACAAGTTGAATACTATGTAGAAAGACTAGCTAAACGTAGTGCTATTGAACTATTAGCAACTGGTAAAGTAAGCACAGAAACAATGGAAGATATGACCTGTTTAGGCAATGATTACTTTATTGACTGTGTACGTAAAGCAACTATTATTTCCACACAACTTAACAACGAAGTACAAAATGCTGAAAAAACAGTACAGCAAGATGACGTTGTGCCACTAAACATGATGTAATATGATTGGTATATGTGTTCCGGTTAGAGATACGTTACACACTGGATTTGCTTATTGCTTAGTACAACTAACGTCACATCTAACAAAAAATAATATAGACTACAAATTATATTTTGAAAACGGCAGTATAATATCTGACCAACGTTACCGCTTGGCAACAAGCGCAATGAATGACAGATGTACGCAAATACTTTGGTTGGATAGTGATATGTTGTTTCCAGTAAGTATATATCAACGACTAAGAGATCACAACAAATTAGCAGTGGCTGCAACATACAGTACTAGAACTAAACCTTATCGTAATACTGCTTTTAAATCTGATAAATTTGATACTGTGGATAACAACAGTGGGTTACATTTAGTGTATGCTGTTGGCATGGGACTAATGTTAACAGATATAAGTATCTTTAAGACAATGCCACGTCCATGGTTCCAAGTTACTTGGAGTGAAAAGCACGAAACGTTTACAGGAGAAGATGTATACTTCTGTAGTCAACTACACAATTATGAATACAAGTTATATGTTGATTTTGACCTAAGTAAAAATTGCGGACATATAGGAAGTATAGCAGTAAAGATGGAAAATATAAATGATTAAACCAGCATTCAGTATTACACGTTCTCAATGGAAAAGATATCCTGTGATTGAAACATCAGATATTACAGACTTGTCAGTTATAGAAAAATATAAAAATAGTTACCCTTATGTTTGGTTAAAGCATAAGGATTATGATATACAACCTAATTTTAACTGGAACTTTTATCCAGAACAGCAAAATAAAAATAGTATACACTCTTTTCCAAGTTGCAATCCACACAGCAAAAGACCAGTGTCATGGAAAGTACTGTATCTTGTACCAACACATTCGCCTGACCCCCTTAATGTATTACGCAGTAATCAAATTGCAGCTTATAAAACGGATATGATACCCATGTACATATATGCGTTTAATGATAAGTTTGTTATGAAAAAATATAGAACAACTAGTAATACTGAACGAACATGTCATTTAATTAACAATGCAAAATCATTGAATGAAGTATATGAAATGTTAAGTAGTTCAGATTCTACGTCAGCTTGGTTAGTACATGCTGATGTTAGAATTGATAATATTGCTAGTCTAGATTATGAAATTGGTAATGCTGATATTATTAAATTTCCTGTAGTACACCAAAGTACTGGATTAACTTATGCGGATGATTCAGTTTCATTAGTTAAAATAGATTATCTTAAACAGTTATTAGGGAAAGTATTAGTTTCTGAATCAGAACCTTTTGTTATTGATCCACTTAGTGGAGAATTAGTGCCAAATACAAATTTTAATTCAAAATTTATACCAAATATAAAAAACTCATTGACTTCAATCGGTCATATCAATGACGTTGTGGATCCATTTAAAGCATGGGCTAACGCATATTATACATGTTTGCATGTACAGTACGGTAATGATAAAAATATTAAAAAGAACAAAAACAAAATTCTTGGAGCATATACTGGATTAGAACCTTCAAGAGTCAACGATTTAATAAAAGCAGGCATACAACAAGCTGAAATTGATATATTGAATCCAGAGTTTGATTATGATACCTTTGTTAATTGGGATCATATACTAAAAAGGTTTACTAATTGGAATAAAAATTTACCAAACGTTAACGTGCGTGTATCAACTAAACGTATTGGTCGTATTAAGAAAATTTATGGAAAAGATAGTGAAGAATATCAGAAGCTATCAAGCCAATTAGGTAAGTCTTCTTTATAGCGTTGTCTTTCCCATATAGAAACTATCTTATCAACCATATCTACTTTGCTTAAAACTACACGAGCACCACGATGTAGTGGCTTGGGCCAAGCATTTATTTCCACCCAAGCATAGCCTGCTGTTTCATTATTAGTAACTGGAATAAATTCTTCAAAAACAGTAACACAATATGTGTGATATGTAAATTTTTTATCATCACTTATAAATGTGTGTATAGGATATACTTTTTCAATATCCGGTAAGTCGCCCATTTCTTCACGACATTCACGTAGTAATGTCTCTATAGGACGTTCTTTCTTTTCACTTTTTCCTCCCCAGAAACTCCAAGTAAGTGGATGACTCACTGATTTGCTACGTTGTTGTAGCATTAATCTTCCTGTATTAAGAGCTAAAAAGCAACAACCACTAGCTGTTAGCATTATAAGTATATTCTCCAAAAACCACTATTGTATGTACCTTCGTATGCGTTGATCCATTGTGAACCATTCCATTTAAGTTTATCCATAGTAGTTGTGTTTGTTGTATGTTCGGTAGTACTAACAGTGCTGGCGTCAAATGAGACACTCCATGTAGTACCATTATAGCTGATAATGTCGTTCTTCTTAGCAGATATAGTACCCCACTCACCACCACTAGGTACTTCATTAAGTATAAGATAACGGTCGCCAGATACAGCAGCAGTTAATGTTCCATCTCCTGGATAACTTGTTTGTGGATCAATCACAGCATCTACTGCCGTTTGTGAATCTGCTGTTATAGTACTATTGTCTAATGTTACTGTTAGTGTATCTATTGAACTGTCTCCACTAAGTCTACCAATAATATCAGTGGTCATATCTCCAGGATCGTCTGTTTGTTTAAATCTTATTTGACTAGTACCTTCTCTAAGTTCAGCACCATATTGTTTAAAAATCGTATCCCATCTTAGCCCAGTTTCAACAGCACCAGTTTTACCTAATATTTGTGCTGTTGCTACGCCACCTGTTACATCTAGTTTTACTTTGTTATCAACTGCTACTACTGTATAGCTAGTAGTGATAGCGTTAATATCGTTAAGTACCTTAATACTGTCAGCATCACCAGTAGCAACTTCATGTAAGTTAGTAATAATAGTATGAATCATACTACTTTTGTTTACCTTTGCTGGAGGATTAATTAAGATTGGCAGTTCAAATGTTAACGTACTAATATCAATAATGTCATCAACACCACTGGGTATACCACGGTTTGTCCACTGTGTATTAACAAGCTCAACGACACTTAAACTACTCCAGTCTAGTGGGTTGTTTGTAGTATGTATATTGAGACTTGGATTAAACAATACTAGTATTTGTTCTAGCATTTGCATTTTTTGATCTGTATTACTTGTCCATATGTCAGTTTGCATTCTTAATGTATAAGGCACTGGCATATGACGTTCTACTGTGTACACGCTACCTTGTTTATTTTCGTAACTGTTGGTATTAGTATTGTACTCTTTTTCAATAACAGTCATTTTTTCTTCAAACTGAGGAAACACTCGCTTGTTTACATCTGGTTGTAAGTCAGTAACATAACAACTAATAAAAGGAACAGTGCTTAATGTATTCTCACTATTCTCTCTTTGTATATGTGCAGCCATACGACTAATATCACCATAGCGAACTGGTGTTGTGTGGTATATTGGATCACCTTGATCTGTGTATCCTTTAACATACTGAAAGCCAGCAAACAATCTAATAAACTGCTGAATATAGCGTCTAAATTGTTTGTCATAAAAATATGGTACTGCGGTTATATTTGTCATATTACTATTTACCCACGCCTACGTGTTCTTGTTCGAGGATACATTACACCGCTTGTAGGACGACTGTTTACGTCTTTGTTGTATGTGTTAAATGCCATATTACCTGATGTCGCTCTGTGATTCTTCCACAGTGCTATTCTATCAATGTCTGAACCGTCCAGGCTTACTCTTGTGCGGGTGGTTCCAGTTATGTCTTCTGTTGTGTCTTCCATTAATCCTGTGACAGCATTATCATACAAATATGCTTTTGCTTGTGCTTGTGTGAGCGTAGGATATATTTCTGCTAAACAAGCCAACATGCCTGCTATAAAAGGTGAGGAGTAACTTGTTCCGCTTCCAACTCCTATTGTGTCCCAGTTTGTTGTGTTGTTTTCCTGTCCTGGATATGGAATCCCTCCAAAAATAATAGCAACCGTCTCTGCTGCGGCAAAAACAGCCTCTCCTGCGGCATATATATCTACACCTGGACCCCAACAACTGAAACTTGATTTGCCGTTATCTGCTCTGGTACCGAACGAACCTACATTGATAGCACCGTTGAATGAATAGGTGTCTCCACGATGGTAATAATTTCTGAACGGATAATAACCTCCAACGAAGTAGTTACGCATTGGATATTCTAGCTCACCAACAATATAGTTGTCCCAGTTGTCTCCACCCGACACATCAATGTATCTGTTATCGTTGCCGCCACCAGATACCACAATGACGCCTTCTGTAATAGCATCTTGAAGATCACTATTAGGTGAGGACGAATTTACTTCAAAATCTTGATCGCTGTTCCATGTTAAGTCACCTGGGCCAATACCTCTTGCTGTTAGTTCTGCTTCTGATAGATCATTGCCTGAGCCGTTGTCTAAAGTTACACCCTGGAAGTGAATTAAATTAGCACCGCCAGTTATTGTGTTTTGCGTCGACAAACTCAGATTCACAATGGTAGGATTTTTCCTGCCTGTTGCTGGATTCACTGCTTTGGTTCTGTGGAACTCTCTGATGTAGGCAAAGGTTCTATCTGTGTTGCTACCACCTGACTTTGAGCGTTCGTAAACTTTATCATACATATAGATGTTGGCATCGTTAGCAAGTCCATATAGTGTTCCTGCCGCATAACTCGTGACTGCCGTAGGATGATGACCTTGAGCACTATAGTTGTCACGAGCATCTGCGTTGCTGTATGTGTAGTTGGTTCCACCATCAATTGTGTTGTAGTGTTGACCCCAGTTGTAGTCTACTATTCTATTTGAATAATCTTCATGGTCGCATAATGTCTCTAATTCAACAATAACAATGTCTACATTTTTACCACTTGCTGAATATGTTACACTGTCATCAACATACCTGTCTGATATCGGGTCGGCCAATGATGACCAGTTGGTTCTGTTTGTGGGTTCAATGTGTCTTAGTATTCCCCAATTTTTATGGTCAACATTATACTTCGTTCCTTGTGTGCCATTTGCTTTTGTGAATGATACCGTGCCGCTTGGAACACCTTTGTCAAATCTACCGGTGAAAGTACTTGCTGGTTTCTCTACAATTCTGTCCAAAACACTCTGTGGCACAACTACTTCTACCCTGTCGTCATCAGCTACTTCTTGTGCTTCTTCTAAGGTAAGCATATAGCCTGTGGTTCTTGAAGTCGGTCGTCTGTTTTCACAATCTACAGTACGATCTGGAATAGTTAAAGCACCACCTGGTGTTTCCATGTCATCGTAGAAAGCGTCAATGTCTTCACCTCGTTTTAGTGTTACTTGGAATAATTCCATGTTACGCCTCCAGTTGTAGTATGTTTAGGTCTATTTGTACAGTACCTGTGCTACCGCTTTTGTTTGTAACTCTACATGGTATGTTTGTTGTTGGTGTGCCTTCTAAGTTGAATCCATAAGCACCTGGGCTTATAATAACAGTTTCAGCACCAGTTGTAATAACTTCTGCTATCAATCCTGCATCTGATGTTGGATCAACACCTTCTGCTCTTGCGGCATCTGCTGTTCTTGTTGCAGCAGTTACATACAATCTTACACGAGCCGCCTTATCTGTTGTAATAGTTAGTAGTGTGTATGATTTGAATCCTGTGATGTCTAAGTCTGCTTGTGCGGCATCTGCCAAACTACCAGTTGTACCTGTTGCTGTGCTTCTACTAGGTAAGCCACCACCAAGTGTATCATATGTAACTTCACCTGTGGTTGGATTATATTCCATACTATGCGTACCACTTGCGTTTCTAACTGGTTTAATTACTAAACTATCTGCTGTGGTATTGTTTAGTTGCCCGCCAGCGCCATTAATTACAATACTGTTTGCAGCTTGATTTAAAAATCCTGCGCCTGCTCCAATTGCTACTGCATCAGCACCTTGATTTTCGAGACCTGCGCTAACGCCTAGTGCTGTGGCACTTGCACCTTGGTTTGTTGTCCCTGCTCCACCGCCCACGGCTGTAGCGTTCATTCCTTGTGTAGTTTTACCTGCTTGTTCACCAACTGCTACTCCACCATTGCTCTGTGAAGTATTGCCGGCTTCGACACCTATTGCTACTGCACTATTACCTTGTGTATTGGCTCCTGCGCTAGCTCCAATTGCTATTGAATTTGTGCCTTGATTGTTAGCTGACGAAGCACCAATAGCAATAGACTGTGAGCCTTGATTTTCATAAGCAGCATTATAACCAATTGCTACAGCGTTTGAACTTTGATTACGTGCACCAGCATAATTGCCAAGTGCCGTTGCTCGGTCACCTTGGTCTAAAAGTCCAGACAAGTGCCCTAGTGCCACAGCACTTGCGCCTTGGTTTGTTTTACCAGACCAATCACCAACTGCTACTGCTGCATCTCTTTGGCCATTTTGGTAGAAAAGTATATCACCTGATGGAGTGCCAGTAGGTGTAATACTCAGCGTTACTACTGTGCCGCTATCAACGCTTGATACAGATGTTCCAGTAGCAATTCCGGTTCCAGTAACTAGTGCGCCAGCTATTATGTCTGTTGTATTATCAAGTGTCAAAGCCGTAGTAACGTTGCTTACATAAGTTTTTGTAAGGGTAGTACCCTCACCAGCTTGTCTACCTATTGCTACCGCTTGATCACCTTGGCTAATCGAGCCTGCACTTATACCAATTGCTACCGCATGATTGGATTGTTCTATAAAACCTGCATTAGAACCTATAGCTACTCCACTAGTACCTTGGCTAATCGAGCCTGCTTGATTACCAATGGCTACCCCAAATGAGCCCGGGTTTGTTTGTCCAGTTTTCTCACCAATTGATATACTACTCGCCCCTGCACCAGAATTTTTACCAATTATTACGTTAGTTGGACCGTTAGCATTGCTAATATCAGTAATACCTGCCCACGCAGTTGAACCACTTCCGCCACTACTAGCAAATATAATTTTATCAGTAGCAGCGTCTGTGGTTATAGTCATGCCGGATCCTGCTTCAATAGTTAATGTATCTGCATCACCGTCCGCAATAATTTGAGTTTGACCAGCTACTGCGATATTTGAAAATGCTAATGATGCGCCGCCACTGGCAAGTGTATCATATGTAACTTCACCTGTAGTTGGATTATATTCCATACTATGTGTACCACTTGCATTTCTAATTGGTTTAACTACAAAACTATCTGCTGTGGTATTTTCTACTGCACCACCGGTAGCATTAATTATAATACTCTGAGCACCTTGGTTTGTTGTACCAGCGTTTCTACCAATTGCTATTGATCTTTCACCTTGCCCACTTTTACCAGCATTTTGACCAATTGCTATTCCATTTATCCCTTGGTTTGTTTCTCCTGCTTGACTACCGATTGCCGTGGTAGTCGCACCTTGATTTGTTGCACCAGCATTTTTACCAATTGTTATGGTAGTTGGACCGCTAGCATTGCTAATATTAGTTAAACTAGCCCAATGACCATCAAATGTGCTATAACTACTTAAATCTGGCGGTGTATATGTAAACACGCCAGTTACATTATTATAAACTAATCCAGCTGTTCCTGTACTTGCTTGTGTTACACTTAATGCTGATAATGTAATACCACTAGTACCACTTGAATCGTTTGCTGGCTCCCACTGTGCGCCATCCCATTTAAGTACTTGACCAACACCTGGTGGTGTAGTGCTTGTATCTACATCATTTAAATCGTCAATACTTTGTACAACTGACAACCCTGTTACAGTAGCATTAGTAAAATTAACATTAGTATCTGACAGATCTACTTCTGTGCCGTTTACAAATTCTACACTATTAGAAGAGTTACCTAATACAACATCGCCTGCTTGGTCACCAATTACAATATTACTGCTGCCAGTGGTTCGCATAATAATACCATTGCTACCACCCACTAGTGATAATACGTTTAATACCTCTGATATCGCAGAACCACCGCCTCCGGTAATCTGATTGCCATTTAAATCTAAGTTGCCACCAAGTTGTGGTGATGTATCGTCAACTACTTCTGTACTTAAAGTACTTAAACTAACAGTGTTGCCACCACTAATAGTTAAATCATCTCCAGCTAGTGTTAATGTTTGACTATCACTGTCTGACGCACTTTCGAGAGTAGTTATTCTACCATCTAAGTCAGTAAAGTTACCGTCTAACTCTATATGAGTTAACGCACTGCCTTTTAATATTCTTTTTGTTATTGCCATGTTTTTTATCCTTACAGCACGTAATCGTCATCAGCATACTCGTCTTCGACATATTCGCTATTAACTTTATTGTCTGGACGTGGTAGAATAACATCACTTATTGCTTGCTTCCTATTAAATTCTTCATCGTTTACCATTGACTTGGCATCTTCTGTAATATAATCACTTGCGTTATATGTACGGTCTACCCAAGTCTTGTCAGTTACGTTATCGTAACTTCTGTTCCACTTAGAACCTCTTCGTACAAACATTCGGTTTGGACTAAAGTCTGTTCTAATAAAATATTCACCTTCATTAGCGTCTGCTGGAAAAGCACTTCCGCTTGCTATTGTTTCACCGTGGTTATATGTATTGTCTTGTATTACAACACCACCAGCCGTTGGATGTTCAAAACCATATAGGTGGTCTAATAAACTAGTACCATCTGGATCATCTTGTGCCGCACTCGCTACAATAGCATCACTAACATTAAATTCTGATTTGTATGTGCTTATATCATGATTTAGTGTAGCATTATCAGCCGCATTACCAAGTATATCATTAAATTCTTGTGCATCTGTAAGTGGATTAAGTTTTACTCTCCAAATATGACTGTACCAAGTTTGACTAAATCCTTCAGCACCACGGTTGCCATCTGCTACTACATAATATTTGCTTATGGGTGCTTTGTTAGCGTCTAATAATAAATCATCACGCAAATGTGGCAACTCTAGTACATCACCAGGTAATAGTTTGCGACCAAGTAACTCTACCATATCGTTAGTATGGAATGTCATATAAAACTGGTCGTTTGCTAAAAACATACCAAATTGTGTTAAGTCAAAATCGTTGTCTTGTACATTATATATACCACGTAAGTCATAAATGTCAGGATCATACTTGCGATCCCTGTTTTCCAAGAATAATAAGTCTTGTATTTTGGTTTCATTGATAATACTATCTATATTAATAAAATCACCACTAAGTGGATCAACTTCACGTCCCTCAATATAGTTGGGTTGTGATGGATCATTTTGATCAGGCTGTGCAGCAGGTCCTACATACTTGTGTACATTAACTCCTGTGCCTCCAATCCAAAATTGCTCACGGATCTGTCGATCCATAAAGTGAAAATCGTTAGTTTTGGTTGGTTTATATAATGTTAAACGTGGCATACCTATATTTATGGCTTGACAATGGTTTCTAGATAGTGTATTGTATATAAGTAACGGCAATATAGTTCAGGAGAATAACATGGCTAAAACAGCAACTCGTAAGAAAAAAACAGTACGTGCTACAAGACGTAAAGGTGCCTGGGACATGGTTCCTACAACAGACTGGCATACTGCACAGTATCATATTCATTATATGATGGAATCAAAAGAGTGGTTAAATCAAGTTAAGAATTATATCAAGAAAAATTATGATAAAGAAGTTCAGTCATCAATTAATAAGTTGCCAGACTGGAAAGTTGGTGGCAAAAGTCACTGGGCTACAGCAGCATTTATTCAAGAAAACGCTCCAGATAAAATACATCCTGACTATGTAGGTAAACTAGATGAATGGATTAACAGTCTAGCAGAAGAAGGACGCAAGATTGTTGAACTTAAAAAAGCCGCAGAAGTTAATAAAAAAGTAAAGTATGTTCCTACAATTCAAGAAAGACTTGAAGAAGCTACTATTGATAAAATGGAAGAACTAGATCAGTGGGAGGATGAATGGATTCGTGATCCTAAAAAGAATCCACTTAAAGACAAACAACCACTAAAACTATTCCGTAAGCTAGAAGTTAATCTTGGACATGCTCGTTTTATTCAACAGTTTTACGAAGGCGCATATCAAGAACTTACTGAACTTATTAACTTGCCTGCTCCTAAAAAACAAGACGATATGCAACAGCAACTTGCTGAAGGATACAGTCACTTGAGTACAAAAGAGAAAAAAGAACTACATGGTTTTTACCAACGTATTTTCCAAGCACTTGAAATACTACGTGCTGAAAAGAAACAAACAAGAGCTGTTCGTAAGCCAAAGCAAAAGAGTGCTGTTGACTTAGTTAAGAAGTTAAAGTTTAAATCAAGCGATCCAGATTATGGTATTAGTAGTATCCCTCCGCAAGATATTGTAGGTGCGTCAGCATTAGTTGTGTTTAATACTAAAACACGTAAACTTGGCATTTACTATGCCCAACACGAAGCTACATTACAAGTTAAAGGTACTACACTTCAGTTCTTTGATGAGAAAACAAGTAGACAAAAAACAGTACGCAAGCCAGCTGAAATATTACCACAGTGGAAAAAGGTAACACAGCATAAACTTAAAACACAGTTCGGATATCTGAAAACTACTGACATTAAAATGAACGGTAGGATTAATGAAGATACTATTCTACTAAAAGCCTTCAAATAGTATAAATACTTACATGGCAAAACGTGATGAATTAATTAAAGAAATCGAACTTCGCTTAGGCGGACAAATGGTAGACGTAGAGCTCGACCCAGAGCACTACGATCTTTCCATCCGTAAGGCATTGGAAAAATATAGACAGCGTAGTGAAAACGCTGTTGAAGAAAGCTTCATTACATTAGACTTAGTAATTGATGTTGCTGACTATACTTTACCTGATGAAGTTATAGACGTTTATACCATTTACAGACGAGCAAGTGGCACACTTAATGGTAGTGGCGGTGCTGATATGGAACCATTTGAAGCAGCTTACCTAAACAACTATTTGTTACACGGCGGTAGAGCTGGTGGACTAGCAACGTTTGATGCGCTATCACAACATCGTGAAACACTTGGTCGTATTTTTGGTAAAGAGTTATTGTTTACTTGGAATACTGTTAGTAAAAAAATAACAATCCATCGTAGAACTAAAGCGGCTGATACTGTATACTTACATACTTATAAACAACGTAGTGAAGAAGAATTACTAAGTGATACATATGCCATGCCATGGATTAAAGAACTATCACTAGCATACAGTAAATTAATGTTAGCAGAAGCTCGTGGTAAGTTTAATACTATTGCTGGCCCACAAGGCGGTACAAGCCTTAACGCTGACGCACTACGTAGTGATGCGCAAATGGCAATTGATAAACTAGACGATGAACTTAGAACATATACTGATGGACAAGCAGGTCTTGGTATAATTATTGGTTGACAAACACAACTAACTTTGCTATTATACAAATATGAAATTAAAATTACTTGTAATAGGCCATGGACGTCATGGCAAAGATACGGTCTGTGAGATACTCAGAGATACGTATGGATACACATTTGAAAGTAGCAGTAAGTTTTGCTCTAAACTTTTTATATATGATGACCTTAAAGGCAAATACGGATACACTAACGAAGAAGAATGTTATGCTGACCGACACAACCATAGACAAGAATGGTATGATGCGATATGCGATTACAATGTACCAGACCCTGCTACACTAGGCAGAGAAATGTTTCGTGAATATGATATCTATTGTGGATTACGAAATAAAAAAGAATTTCACTCAATGAAAAACACAGGTGTATTTGATTACTGTATTTGGGTTGACCGTAGTGATCATTTACCTCCAGAAAATAAAAATAGTATGAGTTTAGAACAATGGATGTCAGACTTTACTATTTGTAATAATGGTACATTAGAAGATCTTGAATTTAATGTACATGCTCTTATCTCACATATTGATCCTTATAGTACAAGTTAACAACGTAGTTAACCCCCTAATCACCCCTGATATATAGCTATCCTAATAAATACTAACATCGATAGATATGACCAGAGGAGAAAAAAATGGCTTTAGTATCACCAGGTGTACAGGTTAGTGTAACTGATGAAAGCGCATATGGCGCCGCCGGAAACGGAACAGTACCACTAATTGTTGTAGCAACAAGAGAAAATAAAACAGATCCAACTGGTAGTGAATCAGATGGTATCGCAAAATTTACAAAAGCAACACAAGCTGGCAATGTAATTTCAGTTACATCACAGCGTGAGCTTACACAATATTTTGGTAATCCAACATTCACTACAAGCGGAACAGCTATTGTACAAGGTAGCGAAACAAGTGAATACGGCTTATTAGCCGCATACAGTTATCTAGGACAAGGATCACGTGCTTTTATCGTTCGTGCTAACATTGACCTGGCAGAATTAGATTCAACAACAATTGAACCAACAAGTGCTTACTCAACAGTAGGTTCATATTGGTTAGATACAGACGCTAGTAAGTATGGTATCCATGTATGGAACTCAACTACTTCACTATGGGACTATAAAACACCAACAGTAGAAGTAATTAGTACAGCGTCAGGTACAGTACCAGCAGCCGCAGTAGTAACTGGCGGATATCATGTTGTAATTTCAACATTAAGTAACAGTATTGAATATTATAAAGAAACTGGAGCAGCATGGGTAACAGCAGGCGCAACACTAGCACCACACTATAGCGTACCAGCAGGACCAAGTAATGGCGATGTTTGGGTTAAAACAACTAGTCCAGGTAATGGTGTAAGTATTGCTATTAGTACATTTACTACAGCATGGATTCCACAAACAGTAGCAGGCGTAAGTGATGGTTCAGATAACGCAGACATTACTACATTTGTTCCACAAGATGGTTCAAGTGCTACAGCATTAACATCAAGTGCTACAGCAGGTGGAGTACTATTAGGCGAAGCATCAGATCAACTTGATATATTAACAGTAAGTGGAGCAGGTGCTCCAGTAACAATAACTACTTCAATATTAGCCCAAATTGCAGCACCAGTAGCAACAGCAACAACTGGCCAATACTGGTTTGATAATACAATCAATTCATTAGACTTATATGTTAGCGCAGGAGCTAGTTGGACAGCAGCAACTGACGTACAGTATGGTACAACAGCCCCAATGACTGACAAAGATGGAAACGCACTAGCAGACGGTGATATTTGGGTAGACACAACATTAGCATCTTCAGGATTAGTTAATGAACGTGATTATCCAAAGATTTATCAACACAATGGTGTTGCTTGGGTTAAACATTCAAATAGTGACCAAACAAGTGCTAACGGCGTATTGTTTGCTGACATTGATGATACAGCAGGCGGCGGTAGCGCAATTGCTGGAGCACCAAGCGCAGTAATTTATCCAGACGGACTATTAGCAGTCAACATGTGTCAAAGTAGAAATACTGTACGCAGTTGGAACGGCACAGCATGGAGAAATGCCGCATCAAATAATTCAGATGGCAGTGGCGCATTTGGCAGATATGCTCAGCGTAAAGTTGTAGCGGCCGGAATGCAAGCAGTAGTAGCAGGAGCAGATTTACGTGAAGAGCAGTACGCATTTAGTTTACTAGCAGCACCTAACTATCCTGAACTAACAGACGAATTAGTATCACTAAACAGTGACCGTGGCGAAACAGCATTTATTATTATTGATGCGCCAATGCGTAAAAACGCAACTGACGCAATTAGTTGGGTTAAAAATAGTAACGCAGCTACTGAAAATGGCGAAGATGGCCTAGTAACAAATAATACTTACAGTGCCGCATACTATCCAGCAGGTAGTTCAACAGAGCCAGTTGGTGGTAAAACAGTAGTTGTTCCAGCAAGTCACATGGCACTATATACATTTGCTTATAACGATAACATTAGTTTCCAATGGTTTGCTCCAGCGGGACTAACACGTGGTGTTGTACAAAACGCAAGCGCAGTTGGTTTTATTAATGGCGAAAACGAATTTAAAGCTATTACACTAACACAAGGACAGCGTGATGAAATGTACCAAAACAAACTAAATCCAATTACAACATTCATTGGACAAGGTACAGTTATATTTGGACAGAAAACACTAGCAAGTACAACAACAGCACTTGACCGTGTCAATGTAGCACGTTTAGTTGCTTA
>JAAHTG010001465.1_pt1 | contig 16002 bp, 26 predicted proteins | sample 6116081 | NCBI WGS metagenome assembly JAAHTG01 (sample SAMN13939989, study PRJNA603662) | sponge metagenome | isolation source: marine sponge | host: Mycale hentscheli | place: New Zealand | collected 2005 | reverse complement strand
GCGACCTTTGTCCGGACGAGTACGTTGTCGTAGGATGCACGGATGAATTAGCCAACAACTACAACCCCGAAGCGAACGTGTACGACGGCTCTTGTGAGTACGATGTATTTGGATGCACCGATGAGTTAGCCAACAACTACGACCCCGAAGCGAACGTGGACGACGGCAGTTGTGAATACGAATGCGATGACCCACCCCTGTATATTCCGAACGTGTTCACTCCAAACAATGATGGAGTAAATGACATATGGAGGGTTGTAACCAACTCAGATTGTTGGCGAGAATTTCACGTGTCAATTTTTAATCGGTGGGGCGGATGTATATGGCAGACCTCAGACCCCGACGATTTTTGGATGGGCGAAGGGTCAGGGGCGACCCATTCCGTTCCTGATGGCGTTTATGTCTATTTGGTTCAAGGGGTGGGATATGACCCTAATCTATGGATTGACCAAACAGGTCATTTGACGCTTTTTCGATAATCCAACACAACTTCCCACGTCGGATTCAGAAGGCTTTGAATAAGCTCTTTTTGCTCGTCTGAGAGCCATATATCCTTTTTCTTGTATATCGGAAGGGTGGAGTTGCCTTTATAGTGTTTGAGGTCTTCAAACGCCTCCTTTTTGCGTCGCAGGTAATATGTGCGTTCAAGGAACGACAAAACACTTTCCATATTTTCTTGCACATCTTCAAGCCGAAGAATGACCATATTGTTTACCATTTTGTGAAAATGCCTAAACAAAAAAGCCATTTTGTGATGACGTAAATCCAAAAGATTGCGGTGGCGCATATCGGTTAGATAATTCCTGTCCGCCATAATTTCAGAGCCGACCTCTCCTGCAATGTTTGGAATGCTGTGGTCTTTTATGCTGTAATATTCGCTTTGAATGAAGTCCTCAAAGGACAAGTCGTGAAAATGTTCGGGCACGTGCCATTTCTTTTCAAAAAAACTTTGCACCCAACTGATTGGTTCTCTTACACAAGCCACGATGAGCAAATCTTCGGGTAGTTTGTCTTTACGGACACTCCAAAAATGCTTGTGCCCGTAATCATCGGTGTGTGGAAGCTCGAAATTGTGTTCTATAAGGCGTTGTATGTAATATGTCCCGCTACATCTCTCACCAACAATCTTGAAATGTTTGGGAATGGTTTTCTGCTTCGCAAAAGGCGTTTTGGGGTAGCTAAATTTTACCATTTTAGTCAAACAAATCTTTTGGAGAATCAGCAACCTCCTGCGCCTCTTCCACCACCTCTTCGGAATCTGTGCGCTCTTCTAAGGCGCGGGCAAAAACGTTGCCTTTGGCAAAGGAGCGTGCTGAACGTTTGATTTCAACGATTTCATCTCCATCCATAGAAAGTATGCTACCACCCTCTACTACATTGTCGTAATGAAGTGAAGAGCCAAGCTGAAATTCTTTTGGTACGAGCTTCAAAAGTTGCTTCAAACACGTTTTCTTTAACATCCACCCTTGCGGGTCTTTTTCCCGATTGAACCAAATGCCTTTGTTGCCTGCTTTACTGATGCTTTGGATGTCTTGCAATTCTGAACGGGACATCACCTTGAACATCGGCTCTCCTTCCCTAAACTTCACTACGGCATAAACGTGGGTGATTTGACCCTTTTTTCCCGAAGATGGTTTATGATTCAAGAAAGGGTCAAGACCAAGCCCATACTCAAACTCATCGTTGTCGTAAACAAGTTCTGCGCTTATAGCTTTGATGGCAGGATTTCGATAAGCAATTTTGACCAAGCCCTGATAGCCTAATTGAAATTGGCACGCATCCCCATAAGGAATAAGCCAACATTCACCCACTTCGGGCGATGGGCTAAGTCCATACTCTGCACACAAAAGCAAGGAAGCAAACAAGGAAGCAGGGTTTTTCTCGACCACCGCAAGTAGTTTCCTGTCACGTTTTACCGCGTTGTAAGCCATCGCAAGAAATCGCTCAACATTGATATTGTGGTTGCTGTTCAAAAGGTCAGTAATTCTATCCTTATAGGCATAGAGCTGATTCTTGAAAAGAGCAATGTTCTCTTTGTTCTTACTTGTTGTTTTCTTTAATGAAGACATTGAAATCGTGGTATTGGTCTAATTTGAATGTATGCGTGTATGCTTCCTTGTAAACATCTTCATAAGCTATATGACCTATGATTTTATTGGCGTTTGCGTCAATTTGTTTTAAGGCATTTATGGCATCGCGCTTGAATTGAGAAATTTCTCGTTCGGTGAGGTCGTGTTTTTTGGGGTCAACCATTAGGTTAGCTATGTGGATGAGATAGTTGTGTAGTTCTCGCCCCTCCTTTGCCAATTTCTGTATGTCCTTACGATTTTCCTTTTTGCTTTTTAGAGGCATCTTTCAAATTTTTTTCAACCTCACGCATCGTCTTAGCAAGATGATACCACGTTCGGAACTTTTTGTATGACAACACGACCCAATGGTAAATTTTCTGAATCAGAATCACCCCTCCAAAGACCAATGAAACCACCAAAGTTTCAATGAGAACAAAAAGCATTGTAAGGCGATTTGACTTGCTTGAATGAAATTTCACATAGTTCAGATTCTCTTGAAAGGTGCTGATAAAGTAAATAATCGAAAGCAGGAAATATGCTTTCACCAAAAGAAGAAGTAGGGTTAAAAGTGTACTCATTGCTCCGTGATTTTAGGTTCTGACATCGCGTTGGTTTTTAAATATTGATATTCACTTTCAAGTTGACCCAAGAATCCCTTTGTAGCTCCTCGTCCTGCTTCATTGATTCGCTGTTTGAGATAAAGTCCTCCATCGTAAAGACCCGAAGGAGCGACATTGTAGCACTCTGCAATCTTTTGAACATTTGCGTGAAGAACATTCCCACCTTTTTTCCACGCAGACAGAGTTTGTCTTGAAATACCCGTTTCAGATTGTACATCTATCATCGTCTTGTTTTCCACAAACATCAACAAAAACAACCCTTGAACTTGGCAGTTTTGCGTTGACTGCATTAGCCGTAACAACCGATTTACATTTACGCTTGAATTTTCCATCATATTTGACTTGTGTAATAAACTTTTTCTACTTCGGCAAATTCTGCCTTGTGCTTGCAGGTAGAAGCAAGCGGACAGCTTCGACATCGCAACATTGAGGGATTTGCTTTAAAGCCGTTTTTGAGCTGTATCTCTAAATAATTCTTTGCATCCTCCAACTCTCTTGCGTGGAGGTCATATTCATCTTCATCTACCTCAACTCGAATGATGCGGTTATCCTTTTCATTGGTCGTGCTAAAAATCCAAAAGTAAAAAGGCACATCATCCGTTTGGAACAGGTTTCGAGCAATGTATTTGTAATGAACTGCTTGCGTAAGCAATTTCATCTTGGGCTTGTAGGGGTTCGCAATGTCTTCCCATCCAATCGGATTCCATTTGTCACGGATAAGTCCTGAGGCTTTCAAATCAATGATTGCAATTTGACCATCGACCTTAGCAATTATATCAGTCGTACCCCTTGCATTGCCATATGAAATTTCTTCTCCTACACTTTGAATCTCTGCATCGTAGTGTTTAAGCAAAGCCTTAAAGTTGGCAACTTGATATTCCATTCGCTCATATGCTTTGGCGAGATTGCCGTTTTTTAATCGCTTTGGTTCAGGAATATTTTCGCTGTCATAAGGAGGCAAAGCACCTGTGCATTCATACTCAAACCATTGACCAAGCAACTGCGCCTCGGAAGCAGGAAAGACCACCTTATCGACATACTGAGCTTGAATTTTCAGTCCACACTCTTCGCCTTCAATGTATGAGCGCATACTTTTTAATATGCTTTGGCTGATTTTTCTGTCACTCATCGCTTACAAATTTTTTTAGCTTGTAATGATTGATTGTAGGGCTAAAATATTTTCTGATGATGAGCTTTCTATCAGGCTTATCAAATCCCATTTTATCAAGCACCCGTTTCAAATGTGGATGACTGATGGGGCTTCGTCCAACTCGCATCAAAAGCATTTGGTGAAACTCCTTTTTCATCGGTAATTACCCATCATTGTAAAGATGTCTTCACCGCTTTCGATTTCAACATCTGCCGTGGTTTCTATCCAAACCTTTGCACCACAGCTCAAAGGCTTGTCGGGCGAGTAAATAACTTCCGCAAGTGTATTGCCTTGCTCGTCGAGAATCCGCAACTTATCAGCATATACGTTTTCCTTGTATGTCTTACAACTAATAACAGCTTCGGAGCACTCGTTTTTGGCGTTGCTCTTGATTTTATGCTGATTGATGTGGATTCGTTTTTTCATCTCTGATGTATTTGTGCGCCCAACAGGACTTGAACCTGTAACCCTCTGATTATGAGTCAGATGCACTAACCATTGTGCTATGGGCGCTTGAATGTCATCGCACTTTGCTCAAAGCCTTAAACTTGGAATTTGCACGCTCGATGTCTTCATATCTTTCACTCAATTTTTTTGGATTGATGCGTTTATTCATAAAGTCGTCAAGCAACTTTGCTTTATCACGATAATGTAAAAGCCGACCTAACCTAATCGTTGTTTGTGCATCCGTAGAATTTTCGTGTTTTCGGTTGCTGTAATAGACGAAGGCTGTACTGACAACCGCGATGATAACGACGACGTAAAGGTGCAAGTATTGCATATTAAAAAATTTGTAGTCGGGGCGGGAATCGAACCCGCACTCTCCATTCGGAGAAAAGCAGTTTAAGTGCTTCGTGTCTACCAATTCCACCACCCGACCAAGTACCCCCGATAGGACTCGAACCTATAACCTACGCATTAGAAGTGCGTTGCGCTATCCTGTTGCGCTACGGGGGCTAAGAATGGGCAAATTACTTGCGTTCGACTGCCCATACAAGTAAAGTCAAGATTACTTTTTCACAATGGCCCTGTAATCGTCCTTGTCGTAGTGCTCCGAACCTTTTCCAAGATTCGCTCTCCACCACTCACGATTATATGCCTTTTTATATTCACGAGAAAACTCAGCCACATACTGCTTGTAAGAAATCAACTCAGAGCTGAATTTTCCATTGTGTGTCTTCCTCATAAAAGAGAGAATTTGGCTTTTCGTCAAGCTCTTCTTTCCCTTCCGTCCTCGACGTTTGTTTCTGCGAGGGTCGCCTTGTTGTCCAACAGACCATTCCTTTCTCGTCTTGTAAACCTCATCACCATCAGCATTCTTATTCTCCACTTGAATGTTTGGCTTTTTTGGGGTGGATTCGCCACCCATCATTTCGTTCACCTGAGATAGCAAGTAGCTTTTCATTTCAGCCACAATGCTCGGATAATCAGCCTCCGAGCCTACCTGCTTTCCATCGACGGAAAAATGGTACATACCATCATATGCCAAAGCGATTTTCTTTGTGCCAAGTTTGTTTGACACTTCAAAGATTTTTTCTAACTGCTCCATTGTGTATTTATAGGAGTTCAACAAAAGGTTATCGGTGGCAATGTATGTCGCGTTCGCTTTACTTCCAAATCTGAGTGCAATTTTGTAAATTCGCTTTGTGTTCAACAATCCAATATTTGAGTACGGAGGAATCAATAATGCAGGCGGTGCAGACCCCTACATTGTTTCGTTGGCAAATACTTCATCGACTGCATCTGAGGTCAAACTTTTCAATGCCCAAAAAAACCTTACACTCGAAAATCAAGGATTGCCTGATGGCGTGGTGGCGAATGCAGAATCCATCTTCGAGATGCCGACATCGCAGACCTTTTCTTGCTATTCATTCGCTCCTCTTATTGGGTTTCTCACAGGAACTACCTTCTCTTTACGACTCGCTTCAAGCGGATTAGTGCCTCAATTTTCTCTCGTAGATAATGTGGTGATAAACGTGAACAAAATACTTGTTGGAGCATTTTCGGGCATAATAGATGCTGGTTTTGTGAAGCCAAATAAAAGCCAATTTCGTAATCTTAGCGCCACAGCAGAAGGGGACATTAATGTTTTGAGATTTGTCTTCTCTGTAACCGACTTGGCCGTAACCAAAGGGCAGGATATTGTAGCTATTCGTGCAGAAAATACAGGGACGGGTTGCGTCGATGATTTCCCATTAGTCACAACGCAGACGGGATTTAACTCAAACAATTCATCAAACGCCTCGACCTATCAAGAAATTCTGCTAACGACGAACTTCACGCCTTTTGGTGTCGATTCTCTCGTGTTGCAAAGCCCTAAACTCACAGCCCTTGCAGAGAATCCCGTTTTTCTGACGGAAGTAGATGCGAATGGGAATCGTCAACAACAGCAAATTGCATTGCTTAGAAGCCCATATATGCGACCCAATCAGCGAGTATTTAGCTACATCAAAGAAATCAATGGGGCTACGGAAATAGATTTTACCTTACCCGCTTCTACCACAGCGACGCTGTTTATTTACGACAAATACCGAACGATGTTCTGAAAAGAAAGCAAGCCTACCACGTTGCGCACGACAATCCGATTTTAGCCCGTGTAAGACAATTTCACGAAGCGAAAAAATCTGACCCGTACATCATTTTTGTGGAGAACAAAAACACCACAAATACACAAATCGTGCTTTTTGACGCTCAAAATAATTTGGGTACGCAAGGCAATAATTTGCCAACGGGAGTTTCGGTCAACACCAAGTTCAATTACACCACAGGTTCTCAATCGACAACTGCATTCAACACAGGTACGGGAACTTTTAACGCGGGAACAAATGCCTCTTTTGCAGGCAAAACAGCGACCTACGATTTAGCAGGCTTGACACCTACGCAAGCATCTGAAAAGTTTCAAATCAATGGCGATTTTAGCATAAATGCACTTCTTACTCGCGATGGGGCAACAGCTAATATAACCTATGAATTTGCGTCCAATGATGAATCTCTGACAAGTGTGACCATAGGCGCACAAACTTTCGCACTTACACGAAGTGAATCTGCATTTTTTGCTTATTCGGGCGCGGCTTCGACCTATGATGAGTTTTTACAGCAAATAGCTGTCCGTCCGATGTTTATGGAAGGCAACTTCGTAGATTCATCCAAAATCGCTGTCATTCAAACCAATGATTTTATTGTTGAGAGGGCGGATGTAACGGGGGAATCCGTAAAAACATTTATGGTCTTGAACCTTGACCCCTATATGCGTGCAAGTCAGCGCACAATGCCAAATTTCAACATCTTGGATGGTCAGACCTCTTTGACTTTAACGATTGGGGCTAATTCTCGGCAATCTTTTTATCTATATGCCCTCGAAGAAATGGATAAGGCGCAGGAATTGGATGGGGGTTGTGTTCCTGAAAATATGGATGAAAGCAAAATCGAAGAACCGACGATAAAGCCGACTCGACCTTTTGACGATTACAAAATGCCGACGGACAGCTTTTCTTCATTCTGAGATGTTGAAAAAATTTCGCCTTTCACGGCAATTTTTCGTCATCAAAGATTGCGATAAGATGTATAACGTCGTAATCTTGTGACAAATAAAATTCTAATGAATAAAAAAGTTTTATGGATTAGTGTGGCTTCCGTTGCCACATTGGGAGTCGCGGGTTTTTTCTTTTGGAGATACAGAAAGAAGAAGAAGACAGCGCAAGAGTTGGGAACCCTTCCTGATTCATTCCAAGAGGTAGTAGGCGAAGTCGAGCCACAAGAGCAAGTTCAGGTAGAGGCACAGGAGGAACAGCCACAACAGCCTCAAATCCCACCCCATATTGACATCGAAGAAAATGTAGTGTACCTGTCAGCGACGTGGTGTCCTGCCTGCAAACAAAACAAGGAAACAGCAGAGAAGCTATACGCCAAGTACAAGGACAAAGTGGAGTTTATTTACCTCGATGTTGATGAAGAAGAAGCCAAGAGCTATGGTTATCAGCTTCAAGTAAAGCATATTCCATCTCTTGTATTTGTCAATGAAGGCGAGAAGATTGATGAAATGGTTGGGCCAAAATCAATGGAAGATTACGAGGAAAAGATGGCAAAGTATTTCCCTCAGCTTTTCAAAAAAAAGGCTAAAATTGCCCCGAAAGCAAGCCAACCAACCCGACCAAATCGCCCTGCCCCTGAGCCTATCGCTGAAACCGAAGAGCAGGTCATAGAAGAAGCGCCAAAGCAATCGGAAGCACCTGAAAAGGCTACCCCCCCCAAAGCCTCCGCAAACGGCATTAGTGAAGCTGAAATCATAGAGGAAACCGATGCTTAAACGCTACGCACTCCCTTATGGATATTCAGATTTGATTCCCTTCATTTCTGCTGAAACAATGCACCTTCATTACGACAAGCACTATGCAGGCTACACCGACAAAGCCAATGAAGAGCTTTTGCATCTTGGTGTCGATGCCGATATGCAAGAAATCGTTGAAAAGCGCATTTACAACCTTTCTGAAAAGCTCAAAAACAACTTTGGTGGCTTTTACAACCACAGCTTGTTTTGGTATATGCTCAAACCAACAGCAAAGGGACAAGATTATCCTTTTGGCGAAACAGCACGCTTAATTGAACGTGATTTTGGTGACTATGCCAACTTCCGCACTACATTTTTAGATGAAGCAAAGAAAAGATTTGGAAGCGGATGGGTGTGGTGGGTTGTTGACCCTATTACGGGGAGTACAGAAATCATAAATACTCCATACCAAGATTTTCCTGAAATGACTGATTATGGCGGAAAGTTGCCATTGTTGGGAATAGACGTTTGGGAGCACGCCTACTATCTCGATTATCAAAACAAACGTGCTGACTATGTAGAGCAGGTGTTGGACAATCTCATTAATTGGGAATACATTGAAGAGCGCGTTATCAAAGCTAAAAGTTTGATATGAGCGTAGGTAGCGTCCACAATTCCAATGAGTGGAGCGAGAAGTTCTTTGCTCGTATGATGAGAATGATAGAGGCAGATGAGCCTTTTACTATTGTTCGATATGGAGATGGTGAGTTGACGTGTATTATGCACGCGAAAAAAGGCGGTGGCGGAGTCAATTACGATGGCGACCACTATTCGCCCGAATTAGGTCATATGATTCAAGATTCGGTGATGCACCCCATCGTTGCAGAGAACTTTTTCTATGCGCTCGGAGAACATTGTCATCAGATAGGTTTGGTTCGAGATTTAGTCCGTGACAAAAAGTGGAATGCAAGCCTGTCTTTTCAAGATGCTTTTGTATTCGTCCACGCAGGTATAGATGGTCGTCTTCAAAAGTTGGTCGATTTATGCAACGAAAGACATAGCGTTTTTGTCGGCCCTGAATATCTTCAAAAAATACCTATTAATTTCAATGAAAGGGTTGTTTCACTTGACCACAATAGCTTTGCAAAAAAGGCTGAAATAATTAGAGAAATTGAAAGTCATTTAGTAGACGCAGAAAAATCCATCGTCATCTGTGCGCTTGGAATGTCTGCTATCCCCATCCTTCGTGAATTGTATCAAAAATTTGGCCTTAGACATACCTTCATTGACATCGGAAGTGTCTTCGACCCGTATGTAGAAAATGGGATGTACAGGTCGCATTTTGCCAAGATTCAAACAAAATTAAATTTCGAGTATGACAAGAGGAATAAGAGAAGAAGTGGACAGGCTTTTAAAGAAGGCTCATTACCTGATGATGGAGGTCGAACTTACAACAGCAACAGAAGAAGAAAAAAAGCACGCAAGAGAGCAATGCAAAAAGCTCTACAATCAGATTCGGATGCTTGACGATTATACGTACAAGATGATTACGGCAACAATGATAAATGAAGATGAATGACCTTCAAGTTTATACTATCATTTACTTAGCTTTCCTTACAGCCCTTACGTTTTTATGCTGTGGGGGCGATGATTGATTAACAAGCTCCAATTATTGAAGTATTTCTCGTGTTTACCTGTCGAGAAATCACCTATAATAGAACGATGCGGGTAGAAGTACATTGATACTTTCTGACCCGCATCTTTTATTGGTATGATGTACCAAACATTGACATCTCGGCAATGAATCGCAAGAAAGTCAATTTCCTTCTCGGTATAGGCTTTTTTGCTCCCGCTTCCATTGGCGACCTTACATACATACACCTGCCCACTTGATTGGGTATCACGAGTTGAGTTGGTGTATTTGACTTGCACCCGAATCAATCCGTGTCCATTGTCAATGATAAAGTCGTATTTGCAGGGGATGAAGGGACGAGAAGCTATCAATCCAAGCTCCATTGTTTTGGCAAGAAAAAACACCTCTCCGATGTTGTCCATACCTGCAAATTAATGCCTTAGACCACCGAGGAGGTGTTTCCATATTTATACTTTTCAACAATTAGTTCTCAGCCAAAATCAGCTTCATCAAATTGCACATCCATTTCGTTCAGCATATGCTCTGCCTTGTTTGTCAGAAAATACTTACCGAGCACCCATTTTTTATCTCGTTCGCACCAAATCAAATCTTGTTTGATAAGGTCAACGATGTTTCCCCTCAATTTGTTTCGATTTTCTTCAATCTCGGAGGTAAGTTGAGGGAAGCTCTGTCCCGCCTTCTTACGCACGTTGTCGAAAATCAAAAAGCTATTTGGGGCAAGACCAAAGTTTTTCATCTCCCCTGCCCTCTGTATGCCTTTTTGTATTGAGAGCTTGCCTTGTGCTTGCTCGACTTCGTTTTGGCGTGGACACCCTTACGCTTGGTTTTGCCTCCAAACGTTTCAAAGCTGTTGGCTGAAATTTTCTTTGCCATTGGTCAATGGATTAAAAGTTGTACTTGACAAGTTCCCCCGTTATAGGGTTCTTTTCAATCGTGTATTGCGCGATTTGAGTGGTTTCCCCAAAGCGATTTGGCACTTCAATCATATCGGTGTAAATCGCATATCCTTCGCGCTTGCGAAGTGTATGGATGGTAGCCGAAATTCGTGTGTTGCCGAGGTCTTGAATAGCCTGCAAGCTCGTAATCTTGCCATACTCCTTAAAATAGTTGAGCAGGCGGTCTGCGTGGGTTGTTTTTGCCATCGTTTTGTTATTTGATTTCGCCAAAAGGAACAATCACAACATTCCCCACAAGTGCCATATTGACGATGTGAGAAGCCATCTCATTGTACGGGAGCTTTTGAATAAGCCCCTCTTCATTCACGTACACTTCGTAGGGTTTATCCGCGATGTTTACGGGGATGCGCTCTATGTAGCCTCCTACGTGCTTTTGAAGCCAATCTAATTGTGGGTAGAGGATTTCTTCTACGTTGGTATCACGGCTTCCTGCTTCAATGATAACAGCGTGGTTTTGAGGGATTTCAGGTAACTTCATTTTCCTGTTGTGTTGATTTGGTGCAATGTAAACCAAACTTGACTCTAAATCCAAGTCACACAAACGAAAAGTTATTCACCGAGCCACTTTAACAGCGTTTCATCGACCTCATCACCATCAAAAGAAGCCACCAAATCTCCGTCTTTACGAAAGAGCATCGCATAGTGATATTGGTCGGGAGGTAGCTTCGCTCTCCCCTGCTTTTTGAGAAAGGCATTGATAGGAAAGGCTACGTACAATCCCTCGGCTCTATACTCGTAATAATGGTTGAAGATGTCGATGGTTCGCATAGAACCCAAATTGAACGAGATAAGTCGAAGAGAGAATGCAGTAAACCCAACATCGAAATCGAGCGTGTCGGATAGTGCGATATTGACAAGAACAGCCTTGTGCTTGTAGTCAATAAAGTATTCGGGTTGCGGTGCTTGGGCTATAACAAACAAAGGAATAGCCCACACCATTAGGATGTAGAGGAACTTTTTCATAAGCGGTTAAGTTTCCCCTAAAATAAAAAAAGAGGGACAAATGCCCCTCTTTTAATTCTGTAAGCCAATCTCAGAATTTGCTACTTGCAAGAATTGTCTTTACGTCGCCATTCCGTCGGAAGAGTTCTACATATGAGATTCTGAGGGGCTTGCCATCCTTACCCAATTCAGGAAGGTGATTAACATTCATCAACAAACAATCTTTGCCCTCATTGCCCGTGTGAAGCATTGCAAAATCATCAAAAACCATATACGACATCACAACAGGTCGTCTGTTCTCTACCACAACTCTCATCGAAACATCGTCATCAGTTGCAATGCTTGGAAATTCGATAAAGTCAACATTTGGGTCGCTGTCAATATTTAGCAACGTGACTTGGGCATTCGCTTGGTTGAACATCGCGATGGCAAGCATCGCACAAATAGAAAGGAAATTTTTCACACAACGCATAACGTTTTGTTTTTGGGGGTTAAACTCTGAGGACAAAGTTAAGTGTACTTTACATACGAGTCAAGTTTTGGAATGTAAAAAAATGAAAAAAGGGGCGCAAAGCCCCTATTTCCAATGTATTACTCTAAGATTATTTGATTGCCTTGACAACCAAAAAGCCTGCCACTCCTGCTCCGATAAGACCAAGAACCAACAAGGCGATACCTTCTTCGCTTCTCTTTGTTGGTTCGGGCTTTGAAGTACCTGACTGCCTTCTCCACGTCACACCTTGACCTGTACCATCAAGACGAGCACGCTGAAAGCGAACGGGATTTCCCGTCGCGCGAGTAAATCGCTCTTCTCGTGCCCTTCGCCTTGCGAGTTTTTGCATTCTGCCTCTCATCTGAACGTATTAAAGAAGGTCTGTAACCTTACTTTTTTCTTTTCTTCAAGATGAGATAAGCGCCAACACCAACTGCGCCTGCAATCAGGAGCTGAGTGGTTGAAAGACCGAACAATCCACCTTCGGATGAACCGCTTTGCTTTCTCCAAGTTACAGATTGACCTGTACCACCGCGACGCGCACGCTTGAATCCTGATGCTTTTGCGAAGGCGGTCGGTTCGCCCGTAAGGGGTTGTCTTGGACGCGATGGGCCTTTACCACCAACACCTTGTAAACCAACACTTGGGCCGATTGGCCCTGCTATACCTGACGCACAATTTGCGCCAACGCCATTGTTGATACAGCATTGTTCGTAAGGTGTGGCCGAATACGGGCCTAACATTCCAACATATGTATCTCCTGTGGGTGCGTATTCGATTACATCGCCACCGCTATTGTGACATATGCAACCACTTTGCCCTTGTGAGGCCCACACTAAACAACTTCTTGCCATTTTATTTTCGTTTTTCTTTTTTAAAAATTTATCGTCTGCTCTTAGTTGAAGGCGCCGTGAAAATAGGTTTTACTCCCCCGCCACCACCACTTGGAGCCATGCTGTATGCGTCAGGACAATCGGGACATATGGTGTCGCAATTAGTTCCCTGAGGAGTTATCTCACCTTGATGATACGTCGTATTCGTACCCCAACCATCCTGTGCGCTCCACGTTGCACAACTGCAAGGACAGGTAAATGGTTGGTCTGCCTGTCTTATCATAGGACGGGAGGCCATTCCAGTTTGTCTTCTAAAATTTCTTCTCATATTTTTTTTGTTTTCTGTATTGATGCGCCTAAATCAGATATTAATAGGCTTAATTCCTACTTTCTTGAAAATTGGTTGCGCGATGTAGGTAAAGGCCGCGAAACCGATAACAATGATGCCAACTTCGTGCAAGAAATCGCTCATTGCTTTACCTCGTCCTGTTGCCATCATAAAGCGTGCATTGGCACTTGGTGGTGTAACACGGATGGTTCTGCCATCGACAGGTCTTTGGTTACACTTGCTCAAACAATCCGCCTGACTTTCTCCGATTGCTGTGCAATTTCTGACCCATTGTCCACAAGGGACGGGCGTACCTGATGCAGTTCTGAATGCTCTTTTTGAGGTGGCTTTTTCATCTCCGCACAACAGAGTGCATTCTTGCTTCGTACCCGTTCCGACACAGCCTTCAAACCAAACGTCACACGCGCCTGTGGCTCGACTTGGGTTGTCAAATTTATCTGCCATTATATTCTTGATTCTTCGTTATTAATCGTATTGCAATTTAAGGATTATTTTTTCCTTTTTTTCGCTTGCTGTTGACGTGCGACTTTACCCGCTGTTCCGCGTCCAATCTCCATCGCTTTTTCGTTACTCATCCCTTGCGCTCTGTATCGGGCGGCCACCTTCATCGCCAACTTATCAAAGTCGGAAACCTTCTTACGACCTTTTGTTTTACCGCCTTTTTTGAAGTTCAAGGCTTTGGTGAAATCAGGTGCAATCTTCAAATTGACCATAGAAGTTCTGAGTCGGTCGAATCCTTTTGCCGATGCCATATCGCGCAACTTCTCGGTCATTCTGATGGGCCTGTCATCGACAAACAAAATCTCCTCCATATAGTCGGGCTTACCCTCCGCGACACCATAAAGAAGATATTCGACCATTCCGCCATCTTCCATCTTTCTGCGACCCTTATCCATCGTTCCCACGGAAGCATACTTTCTGCGTCCCATTGAACGCTCCATTCCCGCGCTTTCATCGCGTCGGTCTTTACGGCCTTGTTCTTTTGTGCGTCCTGCGCCTCTTCTCATCGCGAGGCTTTCGTCCAACTTGTCGTCGTAGCCCTGTCGGTGCATACCCCCGTGTGCCATCTTTCTACCCCGTTTCCCGCAAGATGTACAGCCTCCTGACCCAAACTTTTTGATGCCTAATCTTTGCTTGAAAATGCTTTTCATTGTGCTGTCAAAATGGTCATCTGTGTACATACGTGTGCGGGTGCGCCAATCGGGGTCGTGTTTGATACCAAGCCTACCTTGTTTTTCTATGTTCGCATTGTCGTCATCCATCCAAATGCGTTTGGTAGCATCAAACTGAACATTATACCTACCCGCTATGCCATTGGCCTCGATGTACTCTTTGATGTTTTCCTCGCCATAGTGGTCAATGACCTTATCAACAGCATCCGCTAATTGTTGATAATGTTCCTCGGATAATGCCAAGTTTTTGGGGCGGACATAGCCCCCTTGTTTCATCGTTCTACGCCCCTTGTCCATCGTGCCTACCGAAGCGTACTTTCTGCGACCCATAGAACGCTCCATTCCTTCGCTTTCGTGACGACGTGACTTGTACCCCTGCTTCTTTGTTCTCTTTGAACCACGACGCATCGCAAGGCTTTCATCCAATCGAGCATTGTAGCCCTGCGTCTTGCCTCCTTTGGCATAGGACGTGTCTACGTCAAGGACATTCGGACGCCAATAATCCAAAATTTTGATTATTGATTTCTTTACGGCTGTGATTGCTTGCCCTTCACTATCGACGACACGCGACTCCCTCGACAATTCATCATAATTGCCATCCCCATAATCCTGATAGTATTCTGTTTCCCAAGCTACCCTTCCATCATCCGTGTCTTCAATATCATATGTAATGTAGGTGGAGTAATCATATCCTCTGCCCTTTTTTGGTAAGCGAGAATTTATTTGATTTATGAAGTAGTGCAAGTCCTCAAAACTACCGACTTTGATGTCTTTAATCTTGCCTCCATGAGCCATCTTTCTACGCCCCTTGTCCATCGTTCCTACCGAAGCGTACTTTCTCCGTCCCATAGAACGCTCCATTCCTTCGCTTTCGTGACGGCGTGATTTGTACCCCTGCTTCTTCGTTCTCTTTGAACCACGACGCATCGCAAGGCTTTCATCCAATCGAGCATTGTAGCCCTGCGTCTTGCCTCCTTTGGCAAAGGTTTCAAGTTCTACATTCCTGTCATAGCCCTCGTCAATAATACTCTCAAAAGCATCCCTTACACCACTTGGGCTAATATCATCAGCATACACATAAAAAGAGCTTCCATAATCAGTTAGATTTTCATTGTCACGCATATACGTCTTAGACATCAATAAATTCTCTATTTCTGCTTTATTCGTATAGTCGTCATCAAAATGAATTGCCAAACCACCCTGCGCCATCTTTCTACGCCTCTTGTCCATCGTCTTGCCTCCTTTGGCAAATTTGAGCTTACGACCTTTTTCAAACTCATCTCCCTCAAACCAAGCCTTGATTTTTTCAAGATTTGATTCGAGCTTTTTCTCTAAATCTTGTATAGAGCTAAATGTGAATGTTATCTCTTTGAAATCCTCAAACTTACCCCGTCTGTGATAAGGTGCTTCCATATTCACAGCCCCCACCAACACGATAGTATGTTTGCCGTCTTCCCCCCTGTCGTTGTCGGGGGCGTATTATTGTGCCTCGCACGA
>JAAHTG010000141.1_pt1 | contig 16010 bp, 21 predicted proteins | sample 6116081 | NCBI WGS metagenome assembly JAAHTG01 (sample SAMN13939989, study PRJNA603662) | sponge metagenome | isolation source: marine sponge | host: Mycale hentscheli | place: New Zealand | collected 2005 | reverse complement strand
TTCAGTCATATACAGGACCTCCTTCGTCTTGTTCTATACAGAGTTCAGTATAACGTTCTTCTGCCCTACCAATCTTTTCTTCTTCTTTAGAATCAAAGTATGCCGCACAGTATTTACAGTTACCATCGGAGTTTATCTCATACCCTAAACCCTCACAAGTCTTACATTGGTATAGTTGCCTCTCAGTGAGTCCAACAGTTCTTAAATCTGTCTTTTCATTCAAATGTTCATCTGATGCCTTAATCTGTTCACGATAAGTATCTGTATCTGGAAGCCTTCTTCCCTCTCTCATACACTTGCATTGGAAACAGTCTTTTGTCTTAGACTCATTATATGGTGTTTCACAAAACTCACATATAGGAGGAGCCGCAAGGCGTTCTTGTAGGTCTTCAAGTAGTTCAATTAACAGAGTGTCAAACTTAATACTCATAGTCATACCTCATAGGACCTTGCATCTCGTGGCCTGTAAAGCCAGTAAAGCAGGGACCACATAAACTCTTGTCCTCCCACTCACCCTCTGCCTCTTTACCACACTCATAGTAACACGGGGTTGTATGACACGCACAACTACATTCATTGGGTTCATAGTCTGCATCTATGTTTTGGTGTGCAGTGGATATCTCTAATCCATTGCAATAACCATCTACTCCACAACAGTTCTTTTCTTCAGGCATATTTATAACTCCCAAGGTTGAACTTCAAACTCTACAGGTAATTCTTCTATGAATTCTTCTACAGTTGTTTGATTGGTTTCTTCACGTGCCTGACGTGCAGCACACTTAACATATCTTCTCATATGTCTTGCGTGGTTGGCCTGTCGATATCTTACGACTGACTCTTCTATCTCTTTTAATGATTTCTTGTCTGAGTTCATCATTTATAGATGAACTATGACCCTCCCTCTAAAAGAAATACTCATATATATATATGTATAAGTCCACCCCTTCACACAAACACTAGAATATTTTGAATAAGGCAGATATGTTAAAAAAAAATTGGGGCTAATTTTTGAATGTTCTACTTATGTCCCCCACAGGTACAATTGTGGTGCCCGTGTTTACAGTTACATATTCGCAGTAGTTTCCAGTATTTAGGTTTAGTCATAAAAAAAGTGAGGTCTATTTTTTGCCGCGGACCTCGACGCGTGTTCGCATTCTAAATTACTTTGTGTTGTCAAGTGCAGATTTGACTTTGCCTTTGACCAAAGATTTTAGTTCGTCGTCTTTTTCATCCCAAGCTGTTAAGACTACTTTTCTTAGAAGTTCATCTTTCACTTGAGCCTTGAGTGTTTCGTCTAGTTTGTTATAGGCGACTTGCTGTGCTTTAGTTAGATTTTCGTCTAGTAAAGCTTGGATTTGAGTATCGTATTTTTTCAAATACTTATTCAAGATTGGCATAACTAAAGCTTTGATAGCTGGGTTCGTATAACATACGAAAGCTACTAAAGCTCCTGCAAGTGCCAAAAGTCCAAGAACTAGGGGTTCTTCTAACAATCCTGTTTCTTCAATTGCACTGACAACATCAAGTGTTGAATTAGTTGCAGTTGAATTATCTGCTGTTGTATTGTTCATTTTTGTTCCTCGAGGTGGAACCCGTTGATATCCTAATCAATACCTATTCGGGGTTCCAATTAATATTACTTCTTCTTAGAATATATACCTTTCGGTGTACAGGGCTTTTTATAAAAGGCGCACCACTTACAAAGGGTTTGCGGAACCATTTCATACTGCTCAACGTCGTCCCCCCTTTTCTTTAATTCGTCGTGTATGCCTTTGATGAGTTCCCGCGCTTCTTCGATAACACCATCGTTTATAGCTACAAAGTAAACGTCGTCGTACCGCAACCAATCAATTCCCGCGAATTTTGGGCGTACCCCGGTTTCTTCTTGATATAACAGGGCGTATATTATTAACTGGCGATAGTAATCGTCAGGTAACCAGCTTCCGTAACGCTTACTGGTTTTATAATCAACGATAGAGATATTACCCTCGAAATCTTTTTGGATAACATCTATAATACCCATTATTTTAAATTCTTTATTATGGACACGCATCTCAGCGAATGTTGGTTTAAGTTGTTTGAACGCCATATCTTTAGAGCGTGCAACTTTCCAATCCATTAGTTCATACAGTTTTTTTTCTACACGAGCACAAAAGTTAACCAAAAGGTCGATACTTTCCCGTTCCATAACGTCGCCGTCGATGGCGGGGTTCTTCCATAACCACGGCATCTTTTCTTTACGAGCTTTCCATTTCTTATTAAATTCTAAAACGGCCCACTCCGCTGGTTCGCCGTTTCGCCAACGACTAGGATACTTAAATTCTTTTTCGAATATATCCTCAAGTATTTCGTGAACTATAGAACCGCGAAACAAATGTAATGTTAATTGGTCGGGTAGTTTTTCAATATACTTATGATAAAATTGACGTGGGCATTTTAAAAAAGTATTTATCTTAGAGGGCGACAAACGGAATTCGCTTGGCGTCCAATCTATTTCTACATCATTTTCTATGTCATACTTGACAGTGTACGTGAACTCTTCTGAGTCACCTTGAGTTTCTTTCATATTTTTCGAATAAGGTTAGTTTCTATATAAAGGTTTGGGATTACTGCATACGTTAAGCAAAGAAAGCATATGTTAAGGTATTCTAGTACTATATAGTACTGTACTATAGAGCTATGGGGAAAAACTTTATAAATAAATACAACCACATAAATAGTATGGCTCGCGATGACTATGGCGCAATTAACGTAATTTCCGATGAAGAACGAGAAGCATTAGGGCTCGGAGGCCCTCGACCGGATGAAGAAGAAGGACTTTTTGAGACTATTGGTAAAGCAGGAGATAAACTAGGCGAGACTCAATTTGGTAAAAAGATTGGTTCAATTTTAACAGTAATTATTTTAGCGATGTTCGGAAGTGGTACAGCGGATTTAGGTATGTTGACAGATTTATGGGGCGAAGAAGAAGTGGGACCGGTAGGCGGTTGTATGGACCCGGGGGCTATAAATTTTAACAACAAAGCTACATTTGATAATGGGAGCTGTGCCTTTCCACCACCTGTAGTTTATGGGTGCACTAATCCAGATGCAGAGAATTACAACAAGGAGGCAACTCACGATAATGGGCGTTGTCAATTTCTTGGCGGCCCAGTTGATAACAACACAGGTAACAATGAGACACAGACCAACGAGACAATTTATGGGTGTATGGACATAGACGCAGAGAACTACAACGACAGAGCCGAAGAGGATGACGGGACTTGTGAGTACGAGGAATACAATTGTACAGCTAATCAAACTTATTTTTACAACGGTATGCAATATGGAAACTACTCTAGGGAAGATAATACCCTCAACATCACAGTAGATATAGACACAAATTGCGACCAAGAAGATTTGCCTGTGATGGTGACATTCGACGTTGGGCACATCAAGGTAGAAGACAATGAAACTGTATGGAACGGGTATATGTGGACTGACCATTTCTACAACGTAACAGGTTGGGAAGCTAACGAGTATACAATGACTTCTGGTCCAGAATACTTTACAGAACCTTATACAGGATGGTATATGATATACGTTAATCTTTACGCAGATTACGGTAGTAATGGCACTTATGAATGGGTCAATTACTTTTACATTCCTGAAATAATATTGGAGGAAGAATGAAAGCTAGCGAGTTGTTAATTCTTACAAATATGTTAGCAAAAATACTTTCAGACATAGACGACTTAAAACAAATGATGACGGACGTAGTTATGGATAGCGTAGAATACAAAGAGGAAGAATGATTAATGGTCGATATAGCAACCAATATACTGTTAATGTTGATAATAACTTTATTGGCAATTGCAACAACAACTTTTATTATACTGATGATTACAAAGACACGGAGGTTACTGTCAGGTATCAAAGTACCGACAATCAAACTTCCACAAAAGAAACAAAAAGAAATAAGGAGGACTGAAAATATGAGTAAAGAAGCAAGAGAAGGAGTTACATTCAACGACATCTTTATGTTTATGATTGCTGTACCTTTAGTGTTACTCTGGGTTGGGTTTGCAGGTTTCGTTATACACACGGGACTTAACAACTCAGCTGTTCTTGAGAACATTGAGGCATATACGACTTTGATAGCTATATTAGGTGGGCCAGCCCTTCTAATTATCAAAGATGCTTTAGATGTTTGGAAACAAGAACAAGCAGAGAAAACAGCGTTCTATAAACAAAAGGCACAAGCAGTTATTGATTATAACGATGCAGTATTGAAACAAGCACAAGAAATAGAATCTAAACAACAAGACCAAGAACATAAGATGGAAAGTAAAAAGTGACCGAAACATTTATATGTTAACGTAACGTAATTTGTTTAGAGGTTTATTATGACTCAATTACACGCAAGAGAAAAGCCAGCCCCAAAAAGGGATAGACACGGTAATATCATAACGGAAGCTCCACCACGTGAGCCACCGGTAGAATTACCGAAAAAAGAAAAAGCACCAGCTAAAGCACCAGCTAAGAAAAAAGCTGCTAAAAAGTCTAAAGGTAAAAAATGAACGATTTCGAACAAGAAGAATTGGTCAAACAAGTTGAGGGGCTTCATCAGCAAGTAGAATATTTATTAGCTTGCTGCGAATCGTGTGATAATTGTAAACCAGTCAAGAAAGGGAAAAAGTAAATATGGCAGAAACTAAAAAAGAATTCGAAGATACAAGAGACGCAACTGATACCGGAGACTTATTTTTGGGTGGTAGAGTAGAAACCAAAAATGTTAACGCAACTGAAGATAAATCTAAGTTCGTAAAAAGTCCTAGTACATTATCTAGTTCAGCTACTTCAGGTTAAACACAATGGCTAGTTCTGTAATTCAAGGACGAGAATCAACTGCTTCAGATTGTATAGTCGCTATGAATGTGGCTATCAATGCTTTGACCATTGCTAATGTATATGCTCAAGGAATAGTGAAAGTTGGTTCTGGAGAATACAGATATTATTTCATTTATAATTAAGGATTGATAATATGGCACCAAGAAAGAAAAAAGCACCCGCAAAAAAGAAACAAGCGGCAGCTAGAAAAAAACCGGGCGGTTCTAACGTAGGTAAATACAAAGGAGTAAAAGCCTTTGCGGGACCTTCAGGGGGAGCACCAGCAGGTAGTTTCCCAATCAACACATTAAAAAGAGCTAAGTCAGCATTGAAGTTAGCTCATAACGCACCACGACCTGCAGGGATTAAACGTGCGGTATACAAAAAATACCCAAGTTTGAGACCTAAAGCTAATGGTAAAAAGAAAACTACTAAGAGGAAAAAATAATGCCTTACGGTAAAGGAACATACGGTAAAAAAGTCGGAAGACCTAAAAAGAAGAAGACTAAGAAGAGAAAGAAATAATGGCAAAAAGAGTGAGTTGGTTGTATGGTGGTAAAAGATATTACGGTACTTTAATTAGAGAAACCAAAACACACAAGTATGCCAGAACTCACAATGGAAAGACTAAGAAGATTAAAAAGGGGAAATAACAATGACGAAGAAAAAAGATGCTAAACTAACAAGGGCAGGTGTTTCAGGTTACAATAAACCTAAGAGAACACCAAAACATCCTAAGAAATCACACGTAGTTGTTGCTAAAGTGGGTGATAAAACTAAACTTATTAGATTTGGACAACAAGGAGTTTCTACAGCAGGTAAGAAAACAGATAAGAAATCTAATGCAAGAAGAAAAAGTTTTAAAGCACGTCACGCTAAAAACATAAAGAAGGGTAAAATGTCTGCAGCTTATTGGGCTAACAAAGTGAAGTGGTGAATGGAAGAACTAGTTAATAATTATATATCTCGTTTAAGACAACGAGTAGGAGAAGGGGAGTATGAACGTCATAAAGAACTTGTACGACTTTTGGCAAGAAATCTTGTTATTGAAGATTTGTTGTGGGAAGAAATTTCTGTATCTATTCGGGATGTTAACGCTCGAACAAAGTTATTGCAACAGAGGAACCAGATTGTTAGGGATATTCATACTGAGTTCCGCGCTCTTAATATTGAGATACCTACTTTAGTAGAAGAAAAGACCGAAAGTTTTATGAACTTCTTAGGAGATTTAGAAACAGATGATACCAGTAGCGAACCAGACGAAGGAATTGAAAGCAGCCCTTAGTGGGCAAAACAAGTTTGACTCACAAAACTTATCAGTTTTCTTTGCAGAAGTCAGAAAGAACGAAAAGAAGATGGAAAAGCTGGTTAGAGCATTTTGTGAAACATATTTATTAGATAAACAACAAAGGCCATTGAGGTTAAGACCTCTTCAAATGGATATAATAGTTAAATCATTGACATATCCTGATGGCAACCCCGATAAACAACGTAAATTAGCTATTCTTGCACCTAGAGGTAGTGGTAAATCGTGGGCACTGTCGGTAGCTGCAGTAATATTTATGTTTTTTAATAGATTTAGGGACTTAGTATTCGTATTGGCACCGACAGAAGACCAGTGCGCCCTGATTTTTGACTATTGTTTACGCCATTTTAAAGATAATAAATTTTTAGATAGCTTAATAGCTAATTATAAGTTACATAACAAACCTCATATCAAAATGAGAGGGGGAACAATCCTACGTAGGGCACCTGTAGCGCCTTCAAATCAAGGACAATCCATTCGTGGACAGCACCCAACACTTTTAATAGTAGACGAGTCACCTTTAATATCAGACGAATTGTTTATAGACAATGTTGAACCTGCCATCGTCGCAAATAAGGCTCCATTTATCAATCTTGGGACACCAAAATCTAAAGAGAACCATATGTATCGTTATTTGTTTGATGAAGGGTATCAAGATACGTTTACAAGGTTACATTACACTTGGCGCAATGCAATTGTGAAGGGGGAAGCTTATTCATCTCCGTATGATGAAGAAGAAATGTTGAATAAAATGACAGAATGGGGTGAAGACTCTATCCATTGGAAAACAGAATACGAATGTGAATTTGTGGAAAGTATATCTAATGTATTTATACCAGAAAACTTAAGAAGGTGTTTTGAAGACTATGAACTCGTTACAAGGGAAACCATCGGAACCATTGGAGACACAGGAAAAAATAATTCTGTGGCTGTTGACATTGGCAAATCTGTCAATTCTACTGTTATTAGTGTATTCAGTACTGAAAAGACCGACATTGGAAATATTGCACGATTATTATACTTGGAGGAAATCGGACCTAAGTCTGGTGGACACGATATACCTTATCAACGACAACGTATTATGGAAGTTGCTGATAGTTTCAACGCCGCCCGTGTTATTATTGATGCTACGGGTATTGGGGGTGCGGTCGAACAGGACATAAGGGTAGAATGTATTCCACGAAGTATACATTTCTTACCTTTTGTGTTTACTGGAGGACCGAGGGGGTCAAAAACTTATGCTTATCGTGATTATGTATCATTTGTTCAAAAAAATGTTATCCGGGTACCGAATCCCGACGTACAAGAAGGAGAAGCCAAAAAATTGATGTGGAAATGGTACAGAGAACACGTAGATTTAACATATGTGATGGATTCTACCCAAAAAACAGAAAAAATTTCTGCACCTAATGGAAAACACGACGATTATTGTGATAGTAGTGTAATGGCTGTACATTCAGCACTTTCAATGCTTCCAGCAAGCGCTTCTTTGACTGGCGCAACGATTAGAAAAAAACATAACGCATCTAGAACTAATAAAACCGGTAGAAGTGGATTAATTAGTACTGGAAGACGCTCTATAAACCCAAATCGTAGGTTTATGAGGGGCATTTGAACCGAACCTTTAAATATATAGTACGACTATTTATTATTTGATACCAATGGGTCTTGGTGATAGTATACGCCGCTTATTTGCTGTAACTGGCAGTAATCCGAACACTCCGGAAGACAAACCACGCAGCTTTGGAGACGGTGTTATAAGAAGATTAAAACTTTCCCACAGTCAGGGACAAAGAAATTATGAACAGCACATAGGTGACAATAGAACCTATATGAATGTTTATTTATCTGACCCAATAGTACGTTCTTTGATTGACCTTCCTTGTTTATACGCTGTTAAAGACGGATATGACATTGTTACGGAAGATGAACAATTAAGAGAAAAAATAGAGAAGATGTTTGTCGATATCAATATAGATATGACAATCTATGGTTGGCTACGTAATGCTCGAATCTTTGGTTCTGGATATTTAGAATGGACTGGAGACAACCTAGTTTTACGTTCTTCTCAAAATATGTATGTTAAAAGAAACGAACACGGTCAGGTAATGTGGTATTACCAATCTGTTGGTGCAGACCAAGAAGATGTTCGTTTTAATCCTGATGAAATAGTAGAATTACAGAATAACCCTTTCGATGATTACGCGTATGGTCTTTCTGACATACATACTATTTTATACTTAGTGGACCTCAAAGATTATGCAGAGCGTGACATCGGTGCCGCTCTTAACAAATATGCGGTATCACGTTTCGACATTTCCTGCGGGTTGCCTGATATGCCCTATGGTCCTGATAAGATTAATGAAATTGTTGAAACATTTAATACTTTAGAGCCCGGTGAAGATATAATTCACGGTAATGATATACAAATTAAAGAACTAGAAGGTACAGACCGAGCTTTCGAGTACGGTAAATACACAGACGACTTATTAGATAAAATACATATGGCACTTAAGGTACCAAGAACTATGTGGTCTAACCCTGCAGAGGCACGACCTATTTTTGAACCTTACGTAAAGTACTTACAAAAAGCAGTTGAATCATCAATTAACTCACAACTTATGCCACAATTAGGTGAAGATGCGAGATTTGTATTCAGACAGTTGAATGTAGAGGACGCATTCACTAAAGCTAAAACCGATATGATATACTTATCAGAAGGAGTATTAGCATCATCTGAAGTGAGAGCTGAAAGGGGATTGGACCCTGAAGGAACTGTAGAAATGCAACCCACCGACCCTAATGTAAATCTTAGTGGCGGCAAGAATCAAGATAAATCAGAAGAAGGTAAACGCACAGAACAAAGGTTATCTAAAAACAAAACTGGCGACAGGAAAGGTAGCGGCGTTAAGAAAGAATTGATAATTGAGGAGAAAGTATGAGTACGTACCAAAGATGTATATCAGAGTTAAGTCCCCGACTCAAGAAAAGAGGGGTAGAAGAACCTGAGACAATGGCTCAGGGTATGTGTCTAATGTGGGCAGAAGAAAATGGTCAGGAAAAGGAATTTGGAATCACTAACAGCGCTGAGACCCAAAGAAGTTTTGCTATGGATTTCAAATTAGATGTTGAAAAGATTAAGCAATCTGACAACAAAAAATCCGATATGTGGGAATTTCCTATTAAGGCAATTACCTCCGGACGCCACGACTACGAAGTCGATGGTGATGACCAGAAGGTTTTCATAGAACCTAGCATTCTTAGAGAGAGTTTAGACTCTTTTCAAGAATTGCCTATATATTACACTCATCAAAGGACGCCTGAAGATTTAATCGGAAAGGCAATAAATCCAGAGATTGAGGAATTAGAAAATGGAAAAGTGGCAGTTACAATGACGGCTCAAGTATTTGAACCAACAGAACGAACTGCTGAAGTGATTGAAAAAGTAAAGGACGGTGACATCACCCACGTCAGTATTGACTGGTTTTCAAAAGATGTCGATGTTATGGGTGATTCATATGCCACTAACATCAGGCCGGTTGAGGTTTCGTTTATAGACAACGAGATTGCAACACCCGTCTGTGGGGAATGTACAATTGACACGGAATGTGGCACACAAACTGAAAGAGAATTTGCATCCGGTGAAAACTGTGGTTGTGATGGACCTAAAGAAGATAAGTGCCAATGCACCCACGACGGTGAAGAAAAAGAGGTAGATAATATGAGCGACGAAGTTGTAAAAACAGAATCTGAAAAGATATTAGAAAGAGAGTTTGCTTCATATAAGAAACAACTGGAAGATGTTTCGTCAGCCCACAGTGAGTTAGAAGGAAAGTACAACGAAGCAGTAGAAGCTTTAGAAACTTTCAAAAAAGCAGAGGAGGAAAGACAACTTGTCGAAGCTACAAGAATTAAGAAAGAGTTAGTAAGTAATGTCATTTCCAAAGAACTGTTACTTGGAAGAATCAAAGAAGACGCTGAAACAGTACGTGCTGAAGAATTAACTAACTGGGAAGACAACAAACTTTCAGGTTTTTATGAAGCATTAGAATCTATGCCAATGCCGGAAACCGAAAAAACTTTTGGTAAAGGTATTGTAAAGGATTCGGAAGAAAAGGCCATTGAGGCCGAACCAGAAGTAGAACGTATGTTTTCAATGGAAAACGGACGTATGGTCTACAAAGGAAAAAAATAAATAGAGGAAATTAAATATGGCAGACGAAGTTATAGTTAATGATGGTGGGGCACCAAGCCGCATCATACCGTTTATTGCAAACGAAACCATTGCAGCAGGAGATTACGTCAAATTGCACACCAATGGTCAAGTTATGCCTTGCAAAGCTAGTGGTAACCTAGGAATGGGTGTCTCACTAACTGCGGCAACATCAGGCAATATAGTAAACACGGTAACAGGGAAGGGAGTCGTTCTAAAGACATTTTGTTCAGGAGCAATAGACCCCGGAGCACGATTGTTTATGGGTACAACTGATATGTACTTACAACAAGCAAATACGGCAGCAGCATCAGGGCAATCTGTTGCAATGTACGTAGAATCATCAGCATTAGCTGGTGGAGCAGGAATAGCACCAACGCTACAGAAGGTAATATTCTGTTAAGGAGATATGAAATATGGTAACAGCACAAGAAGGACTTTTAACGTCCAATAATACTGGTTCATACGCAGCAACAGGAGGCACAGGAGATAGAGTCCTTATAGATTATAAAGACGCACTTGTCGATTATCGAACAACCGATATCCCTGCAGTTTCTTTGTTCACAGAACGTATGACCACAGAAACCGGTGGAGACATAGATATTACATTTGGTCTTCCATCAATGGTTATGGAACAGATAGACGAAGGTTCCACACCTAAGTACCAACACACCAAAATGCGCTCTGAGAGAGTAGCAGTAAGGGAGTGGGGTATTGCAGTAGGTGTAACCCGAAGAATGATTGAGGATTCACGATTCAACGAAGTTGAGTTGTCCCTTAATGAAGCACGTCGAGCAGTAGACAGACATTTGGAAAAACACATTATTTATGCGTTATTCGGTCTAGCTGACTCAACACTAGGTACAGGATTAGGTGGAGCAAACATTGGTGTTACTTCCGCTGAAGGACCTGCAACATCCTCTATTACAGATTTTTCTACCAATATATATGGTGGATTTATCGGTAGTGGTGGTACTGTAGGAACTGGAAGACTGTACGACTACGGACTAGCTTCTGCAGCACAACTCCAAAAGAGTCACTATGTAGCAGCAACAGTCGCAACCGATGGTAAACTAAGATTAGCAGATTTAACTAACGCAATCGAGTTAATTGGAAATATGGGATACAACGCAGACACAGTATTCATATCACCAACTCACTACAAGTCGTTACTTGACTTAGCTGATTTCACAGTTGCTTTGAATGTAGATACAATGGTTAATCCGGGTCCACGTGATTCTGGTGGTCAAATGGGACCATTACAGAATACCGCTGGTAATGGATTCATTGGAACTCTGTATGGTTTGAAAGTATACACTAGTGCTTGGATACCTGCCGATAGGTTCGGTGTCTTTGATACAAGTGTAAAACAGATGGCATATGTCGAAAGACGTGCGCTAACTGTCGAAGAAGCAAACCCCGGTTTTGGAATTGTCGGTTCTTATATGTCTATGAGATACGGACTTAAGGTCATAAGACCTGAAACTGGTGTGATTGTAATCAACACAGCTTAAACAGAATAAAATCAGCTCTTAGGAGCACGGTAAACAGTTGGAGGTCTGTTCAAAACCTCCACAATCTTTTTTAACCTAGGCAACCTAGGTATTATGTATGCCACTATCGAAAAGAATACTACCACACGGAAAGAAAGCCATTAATGCCAGTTCACCCAATTATTATACCACTACAGGGACATTAGGTGACAACAATGTTTTAACGGGTTCGACAAATAAAAATGGGGTAACTTGGACAGCTAATTTATCTAGTTTAGCTGGTGGTGGCGGAACACCCGGTGGTTCTACTACACAATTACAATATAACAATGGTGGTGCTTTTGCTGGCGCTGCTGCGATGACATATAATAGTACTGATGAAAAATTAGTATTAACAAGTAGTGTAGCTGGTAAATTTTCTTTAAAACTAAAAAATAATAATAATAGTTCTGTAGTTAACGGATTATTAATTGCTGATGACGCTGATGGTTCTCGATTAGCAATCACTCATAGTAATGTGGATAACGAAAATAATATTTGGGGATATGAAAACATCCCTATGAAGTTTGCTACTAACAATACTGAAAGAATGCGTATTCAGGGAGGAGGTAACGTAGGGATAGGAACTACCACACCAAATGAATTATTAGATGTAAGTGGTAATCAAAAACTATATGGACATTTAGAAATAACGGGAGCTGTAACTGACAATCCCGGAAACAATCACCTTTGGGCTTCTGGTACAGGATTGTACTGGGGTGACAAAGAAGTTTATACTAACACACCGGGCACTTCAGAAATAACGGGTGGCGGTAGTTCAGGTCAAGTGACTTATTTTGACGGTACTTCTACTATTACAGGTAGTGCTTATTTAACTTATGACGGTCTTAATTTAACTCTTGCAAGTGCGGTTGACGATGATACATCGAGAGGACTCAGTATAAAAGATAATGAAGGTACAGAAACTATTAGATTAGGTACTTCTACTAGTGACCACGGACTATTTTATTTAAGAGGTGCTACAGGTGGTAATGCTATTTACTTAGATGGAGGTGCTGGTACAAATTATTTAAATGCTGGTAATGTAGGTATAGGTAATACTACTGCAATAGCTAGTGCAAAATTAACAGTTAGAGATACAAGCGACCCACAATTGACACTTGCTTATGATGGTACATACTATACTACCCTTAAGACAGATTCAGCTGGTGACTTCCACGTTAATCTTACAAGTGGAGGAACATTCAACTTTGGACAGTCTGCGGGTAACGAATATTTCAAATTCTTGAGAGGTAACGGAAGTGGCATTATGTCATTACGAGATAGTGGGCACGTTTACTTTAATGGTGGAAATGTCATTTTTGAAACAGCAACTCAACAATATTTTCAACTTAAAGGTACTAATGTATTAGGTTTTGGTAGTGGTAGAGATTTCTCTATGAGTGCATCTGGTAACGTGTTCTATATGACGAGTGGTGCAACCTCTCCAAGTGCTACCCCGATTTTAGGAATTAAACAAGATGGTAGTGTAGGTATAGGTACATCTTCACCTGACGAATATTTAGAGGTTCGTTCTTCTGCTGATGATGACCCTGCCATTAGATTAACTAATAATAGAAGTGGAGCTAGTGGTAGTTTAGTATTGCAACATAGAGGTAGTTCTGTTAAAATAAAATCAGAAAACGACCAACCTATGGGTTTTGTAATGGACAGTACAGAAGTAATAACTATTCATTCAGATAATAATGTAGGTATAGGCACAACTGCACCGGGTAAAAAATTACACGTACAAGGAGATATAGCCGTATCTGGAGCATCAACCGCTGGTGATGCTGGAAAAGGTCACTCTTTATTTATGTACAATCAAACTGGTACTCAAGTATTAGAAATGTATGCTGATTCACGAGGGGTGTCTGGTGGTAAAGCTTTAGATATGAACGTTAGTGGAAGACTAAACATATCTTCTACAGAACACCTAGGTATTGGCCCAAGCTCAACAGGAGAATATTTACATTTATTTTCAGGACCTACATCTCATATGTATTTAGATGCAGGAGATTCGTTTTTATTCAGAGATAAAGATGATAGTAGTGCTATACGAGCTAGATTATATACTGCTACAGGTAAATTTATATTAAACGATAGTACTCCTGCTACACAGATAGAATTAAATCCAGAGGGTGTTTCATATATCGCAGGGAATTTTGGAGTGGGTTTGGGTAATCCACAAAGCTTTAGTGATAGATTTAGTGCACAGATAGGTAGTGACAGTGGTTGGCCTATCGGTTTTGTGAATGCCGCTGAGGATGTAAAGGGAGGAATTAGGACTGACCAAGGAGATAATTACATAGCTTTTGCTTCTAAATCTGAATCTGATATAAGATTCTTTTATAATGATGCGGAAGCAAACACAGCTTTGATTGTTAAAGGGTCAGGAACTACAGCAGGTAATGTAGGTATAGGAACAACTGACCCCAATTATAAATTAGATGTATATGCTGATGTTCCTAGTTTTGTAGGTAGATTTAAAAACACATCTAATAACGGATATGTATTACGTTTAGAAGCTTCTGATTCTACTTTAGATTTTCAGACGGACCACATAATATATTCATACAATATGCATATGGGTGATGACACTAGAAATCTATATCTTAGAACACTTGGTAAAAAATTAGGTGTAGGAACATCCAGTCCTGCCACAGCAGTTCACGTTAGTGGTACAAACATTGTATCAAGATTCCAAGACACTACAGGTGGTGCATTTACTGATGTAAAACGAATAGCTGTGGAAACTAGTTACGCAGCCGTTGTTGCAGGAGGTCAGGGACAAGCTCTAGGTACTACGGCAGATGCTAATTCTGATTTATGGGTTAATGGGGCCCGTTATTTCAGATTTAGACACGCAACTGGTTCTACTACCGATGGCGCAACTACTTATATGAGTGGAAGTGTAGCAAGTAGTAGTTTCCTTGAGATTAAAACAACAGGTAGTAATTATAGTAAAGGTGCAGTAATTTCAGGACCTAATGAACTTTATATTATAACCGGTGATAAAGATTTAACTTTCAATTCTGGAAGACAACTTACAACTTTTTATGATAATGAATATGTAATTTACAATGATACAGGCAACCCTGTTTTCCACATAAGAAGTGGAAGTAGTGCAGCTTTAGAATTTGAAGGCGACGGTGATATGAGGTTTAAAACAACTGGAACTAGCACTAAAATGTCTTTGATGAGTAGTGGCAGATTAGGTATAGGTACAACTGGTCCGGACACATTACTACACGTAGATGGTGACTTTAAGATATCTAATGGATTTACTCAAGATTGGGGTGGTAGAGCTATTATGGATATTAATATGGGTAGTGTTGCAGGTGCTGACCAATTACGTTTGAGAAGACGTGGGGCTAACACGGCTTTTGATTTTGATATGACAACTGATGGGCAACCTAAACTTTATTTTGGTGAATCTGGTAGTTCAAACACTTACATACTAGGTGAGAGTGATACTATGTACATACGTGCTGGACACGATATGTATTTTAATATTGATACAGATAACGACTCTGTACTTAGACATTTCATATGGAGAACCAATACTTCTTCTGAATTAATGAGGTTAGGAGAAGACAATATACTTGAAATAAAATCTGGAGGTAAAGTAGGTATAGGAGTAGCTGCACCCGGCGAAGTATTAGATGTTGTAGGAAATGCAAGAATTAGAAGTAATTTAGCTGTAGGAACAAATTCTCAACCAACTTCTTCACAAGCAGGTGCGAGAATTGCGGGAATATTACAAATGGACGAAAAGGGTAGTGTCCCTACTCACGCAGCCAATACTGGTATACTTTGGGTTAAAGATGATAGTCCTACTAATTTATATTTTACAGATTCTAATGATAACGACATTGCATTAACAGACAATGGCTCTGCCGCTGGGGGAGGAGGAGGAGGTACGCCCGCTGGTTCTAATAAACAAATTCAATTTAATAATTCTTCTGCATTTGGAGGTTCAAAATTATTGTATGAAACTACAGGGACAAATAATGCTAAAGTTGCTACAACAGGTTCTTTGTATCTGTATGCTGGAGACAATTTCCACATCAATTCAGCAGATGCAATT